>ENA-OQIG01000241-OQIG01000241.1-human-gut-metagenome-genome-assembly--contig:-NODE-241-length-32236-cov-2.494379_pt1 | contig 32236 bp, 45 predicted proteins | sample MGYA00242576_ERZ504741 | MGnify/ENA primary metagenome ERZ504741 (study PRJEB26092, sample SAMD00036436) | human gut metagenome | host: Homo sapiens | study: EMG produced TPA metagenomics assembly of... | reverse complement strand
TAACTCCCGAGCTAAATCAAGCACATGGAATCTTCCTGGTGATAGTATATTAATCTTAGTTTTCATCGCTTACCTTTTGATATACCAAATCCTAAATATTTGTAACTAAAACCGTTCAACTTATCATATAACTGAAAAATATAATAATACAAATTCTTCTTTGCAGCATTTGTTGATGAATAATCAAACTCACCAGCATTGGAGTTAGGTCTCCATCCCCCTTGTGCCCGATGAATACATACTACATTCTTCATAGTATTATATCGTGGTGAATCAAAATAATCAGACGGATATATATGAATACCATCTTTTAGTACTTGATCTTGATCTTGATAACCATCAGCATTATAACCATAGTTGTCTACTAATATTTTGCCATGAATCTCCGGTAAAATCAATTGCATATCATAACGAAAAGTTAAAGGTAATTCCTCATTCGTAGAATGAATAAAATGGCGATTAATATAATAATCTACACACAACTTCAAAAAAGGGTGTCCAGCTCCGCACCAAAACAGTGAGAAGTAACATAAACGCTTCTTCGGTAATCCATGAAAGTTAGCCTCTGCTCCTATAAACATTCTATTGTTCAAGAAAGGATCAAACGATTTAAAAACTTCAATATCTGTATCAAGCCAAATACCACCATACTTATAAACTACGTAATTACGTAAGAAATCAGCTGCAAAAGCCCATTTCTTTACACTAACAGCTTCATTAGCGTAGGGACAATTAATCTCTGCCAAAGCTTTGCCATTCCACAAACGGAATTCATAATCTGGAAGGTATTTTTTCCATGTAACCATTAACTCTTGAATATGTTCAGGAATAGGAGCATCACTGAACCATGAATAATGAATTATTTTAGGTATCATATCTATTGTTTCTATATATTTTATTACGTAAACCAACTATAAATGAATTTACAAACATCCTCTCTCTACTATTTATTCCTATTAAATAAATAATAAGCAGTGTAAAAATTATACCTATTATTAAGGAAAATCCAAAGCGCCATATTCCTATAGGCATATGATAGACGATAATAGAATATGGAATGGAACAAATAACAGCAATTAATATCGGATATATAAAGACATTTTTCACATAATATTTAACATTAAAATGCATCAAGGTATGTGCTATATAGAATCGCCATAACAAAGTAGAAATTGTTATTAATATTGCTACAATGTATACACTGTCTGCATCAAAACCCATTTTCAACAAGAAATACGATAAGGGAAAATTTGCAAATAACAAAAGACTAACTCCTATTTGATATTTACGAACATAGCCAGAAGCCATTATTATATTAATAAGAGTTCTAGATAAAACTTCAAATGCAGTTTGTATTAAAGCATATTGAACGAATATTATAGTATAAGTGGGTACCACGCCTAACCACAACTCCAAAATGAAGTTTGTTTCATATAAAATAGGCAGCGAAAACAACATAACAAGATAAAAAGAAAATCTGCTACCAATCATAGATAACTTCTCCACTCGCATATAATTTTCTTGAGCATAAGATTTTGTTATTTGCGGTGTTATTGCTGTCATAAAATTATTACAAAACTGATTTACAGCATTATTAACTTGTTGAGCAATAGCCTGTGCTGCATTAACAAAATGTTCCAAAAAATAAATTAATAAGAATGGCGACGCTTGTGACTTAAAAATATCAGCCATACTACTTAAAAAATTCCATCCCGCCATATTAAACATTTCCAGTACAATTGGCTTATCCCAGATAAAATTTACGGAGCACTCTTCAAATTGTCTTTTGCAATATATTCCATATATAATACGAATAAACAATGAAAGAAGAAAAAGCAAAAATGCATATAATATCAAACGATCATGGGAAGATAATAATAGTAAATATACAACCACTAACTTAGAAATAGCCTCAAATATACTTATATAGGCAAATATACTCATTCTTTCATGAGCTATTATCGTAGCATTATACGGTATACTAATTAAATTCACAATAAAAGTCAATAAAGAAAACTGTAAAACCCAATTAGCCGCTATCATATTTTCTTTAGCAATATTCATTTTTGTATTCAAGAACCATACAGCCACTGCTTCTACAGCGACAAAAGTTACTAAAGCCAAGATGATATATATTGAAACAGCGACTGAAAAAGTTTTTTTTAACTTCATCAGATCATTTCGTCCTATTTCAAATGCAATAAAACGTCCAATACAATTAGAAAGAGAGTTGGATATTAACGAAAACATAGACACTAATCCCCCTACTACACTATAGATACCATAATCTTCTACTCCCAGCACCTGCAATATCACTCTACTGGTATATAGTGATATAACCATCATGAATAGCATAACGAAAATAAAGTAAAAGAGTATTTTGAGCTATTCGTTTCATTCCCCCCTCTATCAATCCCATAAAACATAAAATTAAAAAGATTACAACTCATGTGAGTACTCACTATGTACCTATAAGACCTTTGATGTTTTTGTAGTCGACATTAGTAAATGTCCAAATTAAATAGTCATTTTGATCCCTTCATGCTCAACGTACTTACATGCTTGAAACGGCTGAAAACATTAGATTTTATCAATTGGGAATCTTTTTTTATAGAGATTTCAATGATAACCCTTACGGATACTTCTATGATTCGGGTATAATCACAACGTATATCAGTGCAAATATTATGTGATTGTTTCATTTATAATTGCGAGACATTTTATATATTAAATAATCCCCTCCCAACAGCGATTCCACCACCAATTCAGAGTGCACACACTTACGTTTCCTTAATTCTTTAGCAGGATTTCCACTTACTACCGACATCGGTTCAACATTTTTTGCCACTACACTTCCCGAACTAATAACTGCACCTTCACCAATATGCCGACAAGAGGGAAGGATAAGAACTTTTGTAGGTATCCATACATAATCATCAATCTGAATGCCATAATGTTTATGTTCCCAAAGAACAGAGTCAATAATTATGAGAATTTGTGATGATTTCCGTTTCCGAGCCTATAATAACATGGCTGCCAATAGTAACCGGAGCACGCAAATCTATCTTATCTGTTTGAATGCTAACGTGATTACCTATTGTGAGATTAGAATTTGCACAACGAGCCAATGACAAAGGCATAATAACACCTTCACCAACCTTCGCACCATGCTTACGTGCTATACGAACAGCACGTTCATACTTGAAATGCTGTTTCCAACGGACATAAAGTCCTATAAGGTAATGTAACTTATTCCTACTCTTTACATTTTCACTATAAACCTTATATTGTCTATCAAAGAAAGGGGAAATGTTTAACATATAAAATATACTTTAGTAGTTACCAGACTCTAGAAAGTAAAACATCTTTAATATGAACAGGAATGGGTAAACAGAGAAAGATAAAAATCAGTTTATGCTTTTTATTATTGGGAGCATATCCATACTTATTATACAGCCTTCTCATAACCGGCACTTGTTCCTTTAAAAACGTCAAACGATCTATCTTAGGTGTTTTATAATAATACAAACTATAACATGCTGCTCGATATGCCCCCACTCCATACTCTGTAGTAACTCGACTAATATAATCCTGATCATAGACATTAAAATGTTCAAAAAGGGCAGGATATCTTTGCATAAACCTTCTGCAGCTATAAGCATATTCCTACTTGTAGGTATGGTATGTGATAAAGAGTTAGAGTTCTCGCGAAATGTCCAATAATAGCCTATTTCTGAACATAAATACATAGAGTCGCAATGAAGTAAATAGTCAAAGAAAAACAGATGATCCTCATGATTCTTAATGCGTTCATCGAAACAGATATTATGTCCTTTTATTATACTTGTTTTGTAAAGCTTTGCAAAGGAATACCAGCAGAAAAAATATCATTGGATTTTACCCCCCCCGTTAACCTTTTATAATATTTATTTTCAACTATATTTGTCATCATTCCACATACAGTTCCAGTATCTAGGCTATATCTTGCAGTATTTATGAAGCTAATATCACAATCTGCTCCAACAAGTAGATTCTCAATACAATTCTTTTCAAGAAAATCATCAGAGTCTACAAAAATAAGATAATCCGTTTGCACAGTTCTTATACCTAGATTTCGAGCAGAACTAACGCCTCCATTCTCTTTGTTCAATAGTAATATACGATTATCTCGTACTTCATAATTATGGCAAATGGTTTGACTATCATCAGTGCTACCATCATTAATCAGAATCAATGTCCATTGCTTATATGATTGCTTAATAATACTATCAATACATCTTTTTAAAGTGGACTCTGCATTATAAATAGGTATAATAATTGAAATAGATTTATCTTCCATATTTACAGTTCTTAAAATTTTAATAATCAGATTAGTAACAGAGAATAATTCCCTTAAGTTAATGTAAAAATATGATTTACTTGAAAATCAGAACTTAACAAGCTAAATATTTACATTTTAGATATTTACTCCTCCTTTATTTTATGCTCGCCATAACCGTATCCATAGCCATAACGCTTACCATAGCCATAGTACTTGCCATATTTACCATAACCATAGTAATAGCCATACTTATTTTTTTGAAGATCAAGACCATTAATAACGGTACAGATATTGGGAAGCTTATTATCAGCAGCCAACTCATTAATCAAGGTAAACTCTGCTTTCCGAGTATAATCAGCACGACATACATAAACGGATAAGTCAGCTACACGCCCTACAAGCAAAGTATCAGTCACCATACCAACAGGGGCAGTATCCAAAATTACATAATCAAAGTTCTTTTTCAATATTTCAATCGCTTTATCTAAACCATCACGAGCCAGTAATTCCGTAGGATTAGGTGGTACTGTTCCACCAGGAAGAATATATAAATTCTTACTAACATCCGAAGGCTGAACGAAATCCATTAGATTCTTTTCAGGATTTGACAGATATTGAGTAATCCCCTGCTCTTTTCGAGGGATATTAAAGACTTTATTCAAACCGGGTTTACGAATATCAAGCCCTACAATTACTACCCTCTTTCCTAATAAAGATAGACTAATCGCAAGATTTGAAGAAATAAAAGACTTACCTTCACCACTAACTGTTGAAGTCACCAGAATTACTTTCTGACCATTTTCAAGTATAAACTGTAGATTAGTACGGACATTACGAAAAGTCTCACTCATTAAAGTATTCTGATTCTCAAACACTGCAATAGAGCCTGTTTTTTCATCAGTCAAAGGTACATCACCCACAATAGGTAGACTTGTTAATTTCTCAACATCACCACGCCCTTCTATTTTGAACTTAGTCAGACCAAGTAAGAAAATAACACCAACAGGCAATCCCACTCCTACCACTAAAGCAATCATATAAATCATTTTAGGCTTTGGAGAAACCGGTCCACCTTCAGCTACCGGTTCATCTATAATCTTAGCATTATTTGCGGTAGCTGCTAGAGTTATAGCGTTCTCTTCACGTTTCTGCAAAAGCATTAGATAAAGTCCTGCTTTGATTTCCTGCTGACGCGCAATACTTACATACTGACGTTCTTGGCCCGGAGCATCACTGATACGACGAGAAAAGCGACTAGCCTCACGATCCAGATCAGCCTTTACAATAAGTAAACCTTGCAAAGTACCATCAATAGCAGCTTGTACATTCGCTTTCATAGCACGAATACTCGTATCTAGATTTACAATCATCGGATTATTCTCCGTAGAAGTACGTAGCAAACGCTTACGTTCGAAAATTAATTCATTGTAACGATCTATCTGAGTAGTCAAACCATTATCAGACAAACCAATGTTAGCAGGTAATACTTCATATTCATTTGACGGGTTATTGATGTATTTAGTAAGATCACGAATCAAATTAATTTGAGTTCCATTTTCTACACGTTTCCTTTCATATTCTGCATTTCCTTCAACAGCTAATTGGGCATCACTACCGATATTAGTTAATCCGGCATTTCTTTTAAATGCTTCCAGCTTATCTTCTGTACTTCCAAGTTCTTCATCAATAATCTTAATACGCTCATTGATAAATTCCTTTGTTTTCTCCGCAACCTCATTCTTATCATTATTCGTATTACGGTTATACATCTCCATCAGTTTATTGATAAAATCCTGACCACGCTGTATATTTGTATTCATTAGTGAAACAACTGCAACAGACGTTGTTTTAGAGGTAGGTGCTATATTCAATACCCCCTGATATCCTTTTGCTACCACAAATGGCTGACTAACAATAGCACTGATATTCCGTATCGTATTTTGTCCTTCTACCCTCCCATTCGACAAGGAATCTCTCAAGGTAAACCCAAATGTACCCGCATCTGTAGGCAACACTGCTGGAAGTTTATCAAAATGTTTATTATAGTCATATACACCTACCCTTAGATTTACATCCAAACCACCTTCTGGTGCAAGTTTCATATTAACAAAAGCTACATCCGACAAATTATCGGCCTCCTGTGCCGTCAGATTTACGACTACTGGAGAAGTCTTATATAATTCCTTTTTAGGAAACTCATCCTCATCATAATAAGTAATATAAAGTTCGAGATTATTAATAACTTCTTTCAAGATTGTCTTGGAGCGTAGCACTTCTATCTCGTTATCGATACTCTGCGCAGAAGTAATCATTCCACCTAATCCCAAACTTTCAATATCAGCAGCATTTCCGCTCCCACTCTTTTTATCATCTTTTATCATGATGGAAGCAGAAACCTGATAAACAGGAGTCTGAAAATGTAAATACATCCAAGCACCAACCAAACAAGCTAAAACGGAAGCAACAAACCAAGGCCAATGAATAATATACTTAAAGAGAATTTCCTGATAATTTACTTTCTCTTCATCTAAATCACTCATATTATTGTTATACGAATTCTCTTTCATTACTAATCACTTATTTAATAAAATTACCAATATATTTGCTAGTGAAACCAGAATAGAGGTACTAGACAGCCATAATCCCGTATTGGTTCCTATATCCGAATTCTTAGCCTTAGTCTTATTAGGTGTCACATAAATTATATCATTCTGCTGTAACTGATAATAAGGAGACAGTACCGTTTCAGCCTTATTCAAATCCATAGTAATAATTTCCTGCTTGTTATCTTGCCCTGTCCGGATCAATTTCACATTATCACGCATGCCATAAATAGTCAAATCACCTGCCATGCAAGCGCCTCCAGCAAATTAATCTTCTCGTTAGAGACTACAAAGCTGCCTGGCTTGGTGACCTCCCCTAATACCGAAATCCGATAATTTACAATACGTACAGTTACAAGCGGTGCTTCTTTCAAATAAACCTTCAACTTATCTACAATCAGGTTTTCTATTTCCAGCTTTGTCAATCCACCTACATGAATCTCACCCAACACTGGAAAGTTGATATTCCCCTGATTATCTACCAAATATTGCTGTAGAGCAGTTGACTCGATTCCTTGTCCCACTGTCTTTCCCTCCGTTCCACTAGCAGTACCCGAATTTGCCAGATTGAAAGGTGCAGCCAGTTCCGGAGTAGAACAAGACACGGCAATCGTCAACAAATCCTTGGCATAACCTTCACACCTGTCTGATGAATACTCTGTTCTGTATCATTCACAAAAGCCGTATCCTGCAAATAAGGCACTTTCTTATATGATTGGCAGGATACCAGCAAAAAAGCAAGTAACGCACCCAAAGTCAATCGTTTCAATTTTCTCATAACCACCTACTCATGTAAATTACAACTATTGATTTAATTTTTATTCAAATTCCAATTCTGACCTAATACGCCTCTTTATCCCCACGGATTACGTTATACACAGTCTTATACATGATATACAGATCCAAAAGAAACGTCCAATGCTCGATATACCAGATGTCACGTTGCACACGTCCTTCCATCTGCCAAAGCTCTTTCGTTTCTCCACGGAAACCTGTCACCTGTGCCCAGCCTGTAATACCCGGTTTAACAAAATGACGAACCATATATTTATTTATCAAATGAGAATATTCTTCTGTGTGCTTCAACATGTGCGGACGGGGACCCACTAAAGACATATCCCCTTTCAGTACATTAATAAATTGAGGAAGTTCATCCACATTCGTCTTGCGAATCAGATCGCCTATTCGGGTTTTACGAGGATCATGTTCTGTAGCCTGAAGTGTATCACTTAGAGCATTCACCCGCATCGAACGGAACTTATAGCACCAGAATTCACGACCATCTTCACCGCTTCGTTTCTGTTTGAAAAGGACAGGTCCGGGAGAACTTATCTTTATTGCCAGCCCACAATGATATATATAATCGGGAAAAGGGTACAAAGGAACAGTAGCGAGCAAATAATATCAAAGCCACGTTTCACAATACGATTTTCCAATAACTCAAGTGGCTCACGACGGATAGAAAGTACCGGAACATTACCCAGCATTTCAAAATACATTCTCCGTTTCAAATAGTTCCGGACATTGGGAACACTGAAAAAAACGAATCAGATGGTTCTCACAATAGTTGATAATCGGCATAATTTCAGTACTACGGGCGGAAGGAAGACTGCAATAAAGCTGATCTACCTTTCCCGCATTACGGGTCAAATAATCAACAGCTTCGCACGGCTGTCCCAAATAAGCTATATTCATAGGATAGCGGTCTGATGGAAAATCTTCAAAATATCCTAGTACACGATATCCGGATGTCGGATCATCCGTCATGGAATGATAAAGTTCCTGCATATTTTCATGGCTACCCACCAGTACTACCTTTCGGACATTTTCCCCACTTTTACGATAAAGCTCCAGAATATAACGAAACGTCAGGCGATAAGAAATAATAACGATAATGAGAACTACATAAAATGCCCCCAGCTGACGCAGGTTAACACATTCAAAATGGAATATGTACGAAAGGCCCAGCACCATCAATACAAAAGGAATCATGTTCCGTGCCACCCGAAGCATTATTTGCTCCGGACGAACCACCGGACGATGAAGAATCACTCCAGAACGAATGTTGCAAACCAGATAACATAAAGTCATCAAAGCCATATTCTGGAAAAGAGGCATGGAAAACTCAAAAGGAGAACGGTTTCCCCAAAGAGAACCAAACACCCACAACAGTAAGTTCAGTAAGATGATGTCCCCTGAAAGGACAAAAGATTTTAGGACCTTATTAAAACGTTGGACTTCCTGCATTACTTTATTCTTGATTTAGATTTTCATCCATATCCTCATTTTTCTCCCTATACTCAATATAAAGTTCTCCCCATTCTACCATTTTGGCTCGAAACTCTTCTTTTGTGAGATTGTCATAGTAATAGGAAAAAAGACGGGTAAAATCACTTAGACGTAAATCTCCCCAGATGTCATCTTGTAATAAGTGGGTTTTCCCATGTGGATTTCTTTACGCATAGCCTCTATTGACAAGTGAGCACGTTCAAACTGCTCTGCGATAAAATGGCCCAGTACGGGATGATTAAATTTTTTCATGTTTATAATTTTATTAGTTGTTAAATACATTGTATTATATGTTAATTTTATGCATATCTGTTCAGACATGTCTGAACGATATATTTAAAAGCTATTTCTACCTTCGCACCGCGTTTTGAAAATTCAAGACGATAATCAAAAAATATAAATGTTATGACAAACGATTTCAGAATGTCTTATTTCATGCCTCCCATTGCTCCCATCAAAAATGAACTGGGGCGGATTGTTACTCCTGCAACACTTATTCCCTCCTGCGAAGTCTCCGTAGAACAAGTTTTTCAAATGATAACCTGCAACGAGAATCTCAAAATTCTGACCGAACAAGTACGCAATTCCGGAGATATACGGACAGCAAAAGCATCACTATTGCCATACGTGACTCCCTGTGGTACGTTCTCGCGTCGCAACAGCAAATGTTTCGTAGCTTCTTCACATCTGGTGGTGGTAGATATCGACCATCTCGACTCCTATCAGGAGGCAGTGGAAATGCGCAGTACATTGTTTAATGACCACCTTCTGCATCCTGTACTCACGTTTATCAGTCCCAGCGGACGGGGTGTAAAAGCATTCGTACCCTACGATCATTTACCCATGGCTAACGACACAAACAGTATCATCGAAAATATGAAGCTGGCAATGATGTTCACTGTGTTGCTCTATGGTACTGAAACACCTCCTCCATTCGGAGAAAAACGCAAAGGGGTAGACTTTTCCGGTAAGGACATTGTAAGGTCTTGTTTTCTTAGTCATGATCCGGGAGCGTTGTTTAGAAACAAACAAATAATTAGATATTAAAAACTATAAATTAAAATTATGGACGAAATTGAATCGTTATGCCGCCTCTGTGAGGCGGTTGAAACTGCAGGAGCGGATATTGCCCCTACGTATGCTGAATATGTACAACTGGCGTTCGCCATCGCAACGGATTGCGGAGAAGCGGGACGCGAGTTTTTCCATCGGTTGTGCCGGGTGTCTGCCAAGTACGAACGGAACATGCCGAACGGATATTCTCCAATGCACTTACTACCCGGCATGGAGATGTCCATCTGGGCACTGCATTCCATCTTGCTGAAAGGGCGGGTGTAACTCTCTGCAAAGAGGAAGTGATGAACCACCGGAAAAATGCAAAAAATGCAGGAAATGCACCGTCCCAAAATCTCACACACACGCATGTATATAATAAGGTGGACAATGAAGAACCGGACGAATCCGAAGAACTGCAGGACGGGAGTGACCCGAACCAGCCATTGCCCTCTTTCACCGAAGCGGACTGGCCGAAAATCCTGTTGCTCATCATGAGTTATGCCACCAGCCCCACACAACGCGATGTCATGCTGCTCGGAGCATTGACCGCCATAGGTGCCAGCATGGAGCGATATGTGAGATGTCCATACGCCGGCAAACTCCAGTCTCCTTGCCTGCAAAGTTTTATTGTAGCCCCTTCCGCCTCGGGTAAGGGAATTCTTTCGTTCATCCGGCTGCTTGTAGAGCCTATTCATGACGAGATCCGCCAAAAAGTAGCGGAAGAGTCAAGGCCTACAAAAAAGAGAAAGCCGCCTATGATACTATGGGAAAGGAGCGCTGCAAAGTGGAAGCTCCTCAAATGCCCAAGAATAAAATGTTTCTCATCTCGGGCAATAACACCGGAACAGGTATTCTGCAAAATATCATGGATGCCAACGGCACAGGACTTATCTGCGAAACCGAAGCGGATACCATCTCCGCTGCTATCGGTTCTGAATACGGACACTGGAGCGATACACTCCGCAAAGCATTCGACCACGACCGCCTGTCGTACAACCGGCGCACCGACCAGGAATACCGGGAAGTAAAGAAAAGCTATCTCTCCCTCCTGCTTTCCGGCACGCCCGCACAAGTAAAACCACTCATTCCCTCGACAGAGAACGGTCTTTTCTCGCGCCAGCTGTTTTATTATATGCACGGTATATGGACATGGATCAACCAGTTTGAAAGTGGCGAAACCGATCTGGAAGCCATCTTCACAGGCATAGGCCTGGAATGGAAAAAGCAACTGGACCTGATGAAAGCACACGGGCTTCATACGCTCCGGCTCACTGATGAGCAAAAGCAAGAGTTCAATGCCCTCTTTGCCGATCTGTTTTTCCGCTCGGGACTTGCCAACGATAACGAAATGAGCAGTTCCATAGCCCGACTGGCTGTCAATACATGCCGTATCATGGCAGAAATAGCTATGATTCGTGCATTGGAATGCGACCAGCCTTATCAGTTCAAGGGTTCTTCCACCCCTCTGCTGACTCCTGACAAGGAGATTGCCGCCGATAATATCAAAGACGGCATTATCACCCGTTGGGATGTGACAATCACCGCTGAAGATTTCCATGCGGTGCTGGAACTTGTAACTCCGCTCTATCGTCATGCCACACATATCTTATCTTTTCTTCCTTCCACAGAGGTCAAACATAGAGCCAATGCCGACCGGGATGCACTTTTTGAAATAATGGGCAACCAGTTCACCCGCGCACAGTTGTTGGAGCAGGCTGAAAAGATGAAAATCAAACCTAACACTGCTCTTAGCTGGCTGAACCGTCTGATAAAAAAGGATTGCTTATCAATACAGACGATAAAGGCGTTTATACGCGTACGCATGTGTGCGTGTGTTAGGGAACCCTCGGAAAAAGTGCATTTTTTGCATTTATATAACAACAGGACGTTTCATGAATCCTAAAGCGGCGCTTTAGAAGTGGTAAAGCATAGCTTTACGATTGCTAAAGCGGTGCTTTACTTTTCCGCTCTTCTAAGGTTCTCCCAAGGCATCTACAATCACTCTCACCTCCAACGGGGTGAATGAGCGGCGCTTTGATTCGTAACCTAAGTCGTACAGGCGTTGCAGAAGTCCGGGACATAAAGAGATCCATTTCTTCATCTTTCGATATGCAGCAATGTCAGTTAGTTCCGGAGAATAAAGTTGAGCCAGTTCCATGCGACCGTAGGCGCGTTATTTTGAATTCGTTCATGATGAATAAGTTTCTGATTTACAATTACAAAAATAACAAAACATATTCACATATCCTACGTTTTTCCATTGAATAACCGACCGTTACTGCGCATAATTGACAACAATCGCGTGCAACTGTAGACTATTGATTTCTGCGGGTTTCAGGGTTGTATCTTTGTATCGTCGAAAGGGAAAAGAATCCCCCGGACACAATGTTTAACCCTTTAATTTATTGTTTTATGATTCGTTACAAAATTTATCAAAACCAACAGCAAAAAGGCCTGAATGCAGGCAAGTGGTTCGCCCGTGCGGTAAGCGACGAGACGTTTGATTTGGCTAAGCTTGCCGAACACATGTCAAAACACAATTCACCGTATTCCGGTGGTGTCATCAAAGGTGTGCTTTCCGACATGGTAGACTGCATCAAGGAACTGCTGCTCGACGGCAAATGTGTGAAAATCGACGACCTTGCCATCTTTGGTGTGGGCATCCGCAGTAAGGCAGCTGATACGCTGGAAGATTTCTCATTGGAGAAAAACATCACTGGTATGCGTCTGAAAGCCCGTGCTACCGGTAATTTGTCAACCACCAACCTGAAACTCGACAGCCAGTTGAAACAGCAGGCCGAATATCAGAAACCAACAACTGCCGGAGGAGGTTCTGATTCGGGTGATACCCCTGATCCGAAACCGGATGGTGGCGGTGAAGCGCCTGATCCGGCTGCTTAATCCTAAATCCTTTATTTTTAATCTTTAAAAAAGTAACATCATGAGTAATTCATCTTCTCCCCGCTCCGTATGGAGCTTCGTCATCAAAGTGATTATCACCGTTGCCACCGCTATCGGAGGTCTGATCGGAGTACAGAGCTGTATGTAGCCTTATGCGTACCATCACTCTGATTATCATTCATTGCAGTGCCACGCCGGAAGGAAAGTCCCTTTCGGCGGAGGCTTGCCGTCAAGATCATATCCTTCACCGGAGATTCCGTGACATCGGCTATCATTTCTACATCACCCGGGATGGAGAAATCTACCAAGGCCGTCCTCTGGAAAAGGTCGGGGCACACTGCCGTGACCATAACACCCATTCGATAGGTATTTGTTACGAAGGAGGGCTGGATATGGCGGGACGTCCCAAAGACACGCGTACATTGGCACAACGGGCTTCTTTGCTCGGTCTGCTCCGCGAATTGAGGAAAATATTTCCTAAGACGTTGATTGTAGGCCATCATGATTTGAATCCGATGAAGGAGTGTCCGTGTTTTAATTGTACGGAGGAGTACCGAGAATTAGATGGTATTATCTAAGTATATTGACCAGCAAACTGGCAATAGATACCAGAATGGAAAATCCCGAAACCCACATCGTCGTACTTGTTCCGATGTCTGCGCTCTGCGCTTTGGTTTTATTAGGAGTGACATACAGGATGTCATTCTGTTGCAACTGATAGTAAGGAGATAATAACAAATCCGCGTCGTTCAGATTGAGTGTAACAAACTGTTTATGCCCATTCCTGTCTTCGCGGATTAGTTTACATTATCACGAACACCATAAATAGTCAAATCTCCTGCCATGGCAAGGGCCTCGAGCACATTGATCTGCTCATTCACTACCGGATAAACACCGGGAGAGGCCACTTCGCCCAAAACGGAAACTTTAAAACCGGACATACGGACTACTACCGTAGGTCTTTCTTTCACGTAAGATTTCAGTCTATCCGTTATCAGGTTTTCAGCTTCACGACTTGTTAAACCGTTCAAAGGAAGTTTACCTAAAACCGGATAATTGATATTTCCCTGATCGTCCAATAGAAACGTACTGCCTTGCGCATTGAAAGGCTGCGAAACAACCGGATCGGAAGTGGAAACAAGAATGGAAACTTCATCACCCGGTATCAGTCTTGCGTCCTGAACAGGCGCAACTTGCGTATTCGCCTGTTTCAAAATCTCCGCATCCTGCAAGTAAGGCACTTTCTTATAGGACTGGCAAGCCGAGAGAAAGAAGAAAAAGAATATCAGTGCAAAAGCACCGGATAATTTCGTATTCATGTAAATGGTGGATAAATGATGACGGGATTAGTTTTTCTCGCAGATAGCCTCGACATAACCAATAGGCATATTAACGCAAGCGCATCCCAGCATATTCAGCCGGACGGCAATCTTGCTTTTGCCATCGACATTGACCAGTTCACCAACCAGCCCGGTCAGAGGTCCTTTCACAACACGGACCTTCTCACCACGTGCCAAAGGAGAGCTGTTCATACAAATAGCTTCCTCGGAATAGTCGAGCATGAAACGGAAACGAGCCATCTGCTCATCTGGAATCACCGCCGGAGAGCTCTCACCACGCATCACCATATAACGGCTCACTGTAGAAAAACCCAGAACTTCTTTGCGTTCTTTCGGATTTACGTGCACAAACACCATCATTGGAAGAAGGACAGACTCAACTACCTTGCGCCGGTCACTCCACTGATGAATTTCTTGTTGGACAGGGACGAAATTCTCGATCCCCATTTTGTCTAAACGTTCGGCTACCTTCTTCTCGTGGTGCATACGAACCAGAGCAACATACCAGCGTTTAGAGTGTGCTACGCCTTCCCCTGTCCCATCGCTAGGCCCAGCACTAAGTGATTTTGGTTTTGTTAAAATCATGTTTTTTACCCCATGTTATTCCGTTACTTCTTAGGTAACGGACAATACACACACAAGGCGCGCGTCTCTATAAAAATGGAAATCACATATAGGAATAGGGCACAAGAAAGGAACTGCCTAATACTCAACAGGAAAAATCCAGAGATTAGGCAATAAAAAGTTTAGAACATGAAAATAAAGTTATTTCATGTTCGGATAGTTTTTTTCCTATATTTCAGATAAAACGAAAAAAAGTGGAAGAATATTTGCTTACTATTTATGTTTTTGTCTATCTTTGCGTCAAATTTAAGTTCCGTTACCTAAGAAGTAACACACATACTTTAGTTCTGAATACTAATACTTTGCACTTTTCACCCTGCCTACACAACAGTTTTTAATGTAAGATAAATTCCCTTTATTTACCTCTGTACGTTCTTTAAGTCCAAAGCCTTTCAAATAGATTTGTGTGGTTTTTATAGATTTATGGCCCAATGATTCACTAATCATTTCAATAGGTACTCCCCGATACTTCGCTGTCGTTGCCCAAGAATGGCGAAGTGTATAGGAAGTGACTGGAGATTGCAAATGCAAGGCTCTTGCCAAGTCCTTCAAACAATTATTGAATTGGCGAAGAGCGGACTGATATTCCCGGTACCCTCTTTCATCCAGACGTTTTTGATCGCCGCTAAGGATGTCAAACAGATAATCCGGACAATCGGGTTGTGCATCTTCCCTATTGCGAAGCTGGTTAATCATTTCTCTGGCTGTATCAAGTACTTCCACACTCATCGGGGTTTTAGTTTTGATACGGTTGTATCGCAACACATTCTGTTCTAAAGCTGATTTCTCCAGGTGAGCCAGATCAGCGAACGACATTCCACAAAACTGGAACATCAGGCAGCAATAGCCTGTGTACGACGCAAACGCTCCGACTTGGGGTCCTCATACAGAAGCTTATGCAATTCGACAGCAGGCAGGGCCTTCTTCTGGCGAACATCGACACCGGTATAAACATCATGAAACAGTCGCGGCACATAAGGCGCAATGCCCGCTTCTACTCCCCGGTTATAAATACTACGAAGCATACGCATATACGTAGAGATCGTGTTGGGTTTCAAGCCACACTCGTAAAGATACTGCCCGTAGCGTCGTAAACTTTCCCGGGTGACTTGTCTGAACGACACATTGAGCGTGCCGCAAAACTTGCTGAAAGAGAAGAGGGCATTCTTGTAGACATGCGCCGTAGAATAGCGTCCCTCCTTTCGCAAACGGCCGATGTAGAACTCTGCACATCGGCTAAATCCATTTTTGTTCCTCATTACATCACTAGTTATTTTATATATTATGCCATTTGGCAAGCGGCAAAAGAACGAATCTTTTTGTGTGTTCCAGATAAACTTTTTAATAAATATAGTTAAAGAGTTTTTGCCTGTTTTTATTCTATTAGTAATAAAAAAGTCATCCGGCTTTGCCCATCATGAGGATGAAACAAAGTCGGATGACTTTCATTTTGTACGCTATTATCTTATACGTATGTTTCCAGCAATTTCACACTTCCTCCTTCGGGAGTGATAGTGACATCTTGCGTGGTAGCAGGCAACAGGATAGATTCTCCTGCACTAACAGTCAGTTCATTACCTTCATTGTCTCTCATTGTACATGATCCTTCCATACAGATAAAGATCACGAATGAATCGAGTTCGGAATAGTCACAACTGATTTCTTCAGTCATGTCATACAGAGAAGTCGTGAAGTAAGTGCAGGCAACCAGTTCTACCGGTTCGTCCTTCAACGGTTCGTATTTAGTACGATAGTCATCCAATACTTCGTAGTTGATGGCTTCACGGGCTAAATCGGTGTGAAGTTCGCGGGTTTTACCATTCGCATCTTTACGGTTGAAATCGTAGATACGATAAGTTATATCAGAAGTTTGCTGAATCTCGGCGATGAAAGAACCTGCCCCGATGCTGTGCACACGTCCGGCAGGAAGGAAGAATACATCACCCGGATGAATTTCATATTCCTGCAATACGTCGGTAATCGTATTGTTCAACACGCGTTCTTTATATTCTTTCGGGGTAATCTGTTCAGAGAATCCTGAACGCAATTTAGCTCCTTTGTCGGCATCTACCACATACCACATCTCGGTTTTTCCCATCGAATTGTGGCGTTTCTTCGCCAACTCATCTGTTGGGTGTACCTGGATTGACAAATCCTGTTTGGCGTCGATGAACTTAATGAGCAGTGGGAATTTATTGCCGAAACGGGCATAATTCGCTTCACCAACCAGTTCCTCACGATACTTTCTTACCATATCGGCCAAGGTTAAACCTTTATCCGGGCCATTAGCCACTACGGATTCATTGTTCTCAACACCGGAAATCTCCCAGCTTTCTCCTACTCCTTTCAAGTCTGAATTCAAATGCTTGAACGGAATAATTTTGTCGCCCCCCCAAAGCGTCTGCTTCAGAATAGGTTCGAATTTTAATGGATACATTTTTGTTTTTCTTGTTATAAACTTAGATTAAATTCGCTCGGATTGTTACAATCCGGGAACAAACATACAAAAAATAGTTCAGTTTTTAAGAAAAGGAGGATGAAAATTCATTTAAGAAATCATCTTTTGTCCTTGCATCCAAAGAAGATGAAGTAATAAAGCTAAACTTTCCTAAAGCACCTGTCATATTTAGTCGGAATAATTTGTGAGTAAGAAAGAATTTCCCTTTATTTGCAGGAAATTTTTAATAATACCAGACATGAATAACACATTCCCAACAGAAGGGAATCTATCAGGCTCAGCCGGAAGATTTCCAAAAGGATATAAATGATAAGAAAACTGATTTATTTATCCTCAAAAACACAAAGGGAATGGAAGTAGCTGTAACCAATTACGGATGCGCCATTCTTTCTATCATGGTACCGGACAAAAACGGTAAGTATGCTAATGTAATCCTCGGACACGACAGCATCGACCACGTCATCAACAGCCCGGAACCTTTCCTAAGCACTACTATCGGACGCTACGGCAACCGTATCGCGAAAGGAAAATTCACCTTGTTCGGCGAAGAACATGAACTCACGATTAACAACGGACCTAACTCTCTGCATGGTGGACCTACCGGTTTCCACGCCCGTGTTTGGGATGCTGTCCAGATTGATGAAAGCACAGTGCAATTCAACTATGTTTCTGCTGACGGTGAAGAGGGATTCCCCGGCAATCTGGAAGTGGAAATGACTTACCGCCTGGAAAATGAAGTAAATGCACTGACTATCGAATACCGCGCTACCACCGACAAAGCTACAGTCGTTAACTTGACTAACCACGGTTTCTTCAACCTCGCCGGTATTTCCAACCCTACTCCTACCGTTAACAACCACATCGTTACGATCAACGCTGATTTCTATACGCCTATCGACGAAGTTTCCATCCCTACCGGTGAAATTGCCAAAGTAGAGGGTACTCCGATGGATTTCCGTGCTCCACACACTGTAGGCGAACGTATCGACGACAAATTCCAGCAACTGATTTTCGGTGCAGGATATGACCACTGTTATGTACTGAACAAGATGGAAAGCGGTTCGCTCGACCTGGCTGCCACTTGCAAGGATCCGGAAAGCGGACGTATCATGGAAGTATATACCACCGAAGCGGGTGTACAACTCTATACGGGCAACTGGCTCAACGGATTTGAAGGTGCACACGGAGCTACATTCCCTGCCAGAAGCGCTATCTGCTTTGAAGCACAGTGTTTCCCGGATACTCCGAACAAACCGCATTTCCCATCGGCCACTTTGCTGCCGGGTGATGAATACCAACAGATCACTGTCTACAAATTTACGGTAGAAGAATAAGACTTGAAAAATAACTAACCTAATTTTATAAACTAACATTTTTTTTGAACCATGACACAAGAAAAAAAAGAACGGTAATCTCGTCGCAATTATCACGATGTTCTTCATCTTTGCGATGATCTCTTTCGTAACAAACCTCGCTGCTCCATTCGGAACAATCTGGAGAAATGAATATGCGGGTTCGAACACTTTAGGTATGATGGGAAATATGATGAACTTCCTGGCTTACCTGTTTATGGGAATTCCTGCCGGTAACATGCTCGTTAAGATCGGTTACAAGAAGACTGCTTTGATTGCAATGGCAGTAGGTTTCCTCGGTTTGTTCACACAGTATCTTTCCAGCTTATTCGGAGCAGGTGCTGAAGTATTCGCATTCGGTGAGTATGTTATCAAATTAAACTTTGTAATCTATCTGCTTGGTGCATTTATCTGCGGTTTCTGCGTTTGTATGCTTAACACAGTGGTAAACCCGATGTTGAACCTTCTCGGTGGCGGTGGTAACAAAGGTAACCAGTTGATTCAGACTGGTGGAGCTCTTAATTCTTTGTCTGGTACATTGACTCCGCTTTTCGTAGGTGCTTTGATCGGTACTGTTACTTCAAGTACTGCTATGTCTGACGTTGCTCCTCTGCTCTTCGTTGCTATGGGTGTATTCGTTGCTGCATTTATCGTTATCTCATTTGTTGCTATTCCTGAACCACACCTTCAGAAAGGTGGAGTGAAGAAAGAAAAATTCTCTCACAGTCCATGGAGCTTCCGTCACACTTTACTGGGTGTAATCGGTATCTTTATTTATGTAGGTATTGAAATTGGTATCCCGGGTACACTGAACTTCTATCTTGCCGATTCAAGCGATAAAGGTGCCGGTATCATGATGAACGGTGCTGCTATCGGTGGTGCTATCGCTGCTATCTATTGGTTGCTGATGCTTGTGGGGCGTACTGCAAGTAGTGCTATCAGTGGTAAGGTTTCCAGCCGTGCACAGTTGATCGCTGTTTCTGCTACTGCTATCATTTCGTATTGATCGCTATCTTCACTCCGAAAGATGTAACGGTTTCAATGCCGGGTTACACTGTAGGCGAAGGCTTTATGATGGCACAGGTTCCTGTAAGCGCCTTGTTCCTTGTACTTTGCGGTCTTTGTACTTCTGTAATGTGGGGTGGTATCTTCAACCTTGCAGTAGAAGGCTTAGGAAAATATACAGCACAGGCTTCCGGAATCTTTATGATGATGGTTGTTGGTGGTGGTGTATTGCCGTTGATCCAACAAAGCATCTCTGACTCTGTAGGTTATATGGCTAGCTACTGGTTGATTATCGCTGCTCTGGCTTACCTGTTGTTCTACGGTTTGGTAGGTTGCAAGAATGTAAATAAGGATATTCCTGTGGAATAATCACATAGAATAGAATAGAATAGAATTCAATTTATTCACCTTTAAAATATAAATATCATGGATACAGAATACGTAAGAAGTCGATTCATTAAACACTTTGACGGAACTACTGGATTTTTATATGCTTCTCCGGGCCGTATCAACCTGATCGGTGAACACACTGACTACAACGGTGGATTCGTTTTTCCGGGAGCGGTAGACAAGGATGATTGCTGAAATCAAACCTAACGGTACTGACAAAGTAAAGGCTTACTCTATCGACTTGAAGGATTATGTAGAATTTGGTTTGAATGAAGAAGATGCTCCACGCGCCAGCTGGGCAAGATATATTTTCGGTGTATGCCGTGAAATGATTAAACGTGGCGTTGATGTGAAGGGATTCAATACTGCTTTCGCAGGTGATGTGCCTCTGGGTGCAGGTATGTCTTCTTCTGCTGCTTTGGAAAGTACGTATGCTTTCGCACTGAACGAACTGTTTGGTGAAAACAAGATAGATAAGTTCGAATTGGCTAAAGTTGGCCAGGCTACAGAACATAACTATTGTGGTGTGAACTGCGGTATTATGGACCAGTTTGCTTCCGTATTCGGTAAAGCAGGTAGTTTGATCCGTCTGGATTGCCGTTCACTGGAGTATCAGTATTTCCCATTCCATCCGGAAGGTTATCGTCTGGTTCTGATGGATTCAGTGGTTAAGCACGAATTGGCTTCTTCTGCTTATAACAAGCGTCGCCAAAGCTGTGAAGCTGCTGTTGCCGCTATCCAGAAAAAACATCCGCACGTAGAATTCCTGCGCGACTGTACAATGGCTATGCTAGAAGAAGCGAAAGCTGATATCAGCGCTGAAGACTATATGCGTGCAGAATATGTAATCGAAGAAATCCAACGTGTACTCGATGTTTGCGAGGCATTGGAAAAGGATGATTACGAAACTGTAGGTAAGAAGATGTACGAAACTCATCACGGCATGAGCAAGTTGTACGAAGTAAGCTGCGAAGAACTCGACTTCCTGAATGACTGCGCTAAAGAGTACGGTGTAACCGGTTCACGCGTTATGGGTGGCGGCTTCGGTGGTTGTACTATCAACTTGTTAAGGATGAGTTGTACGATAACTTCGTTGAAAAAACAAAAGCTGCTTTCAAAGCTAAATTCGGCAGAAGCCCGAAAGTGTATGACGTAGTAATCGGTGACGGTTCTCGTAGACTGGAATAAGAATTTATTCGTTATTAAATAATTAAGAAGGGCGGCTTCCGTGATGGGAGCCGCCCTTACTTTTTACAATTAACAAAAATCTAAAATCTATTAATCTAATAACATCTAATTAGTTCTACTTATTTCTTCGTAAATTTATATACTGCAAACGTAGTGGGTTCCAATTCGGTAGTAACACATTGCCTTCAATAGATACCGGAGTTTCCTGCGGAACGATGGCAAAAGGTTGTTCAAGTGTATTATCCTTATCCAAATCAAGCGAACGAAGTTTGATACAACGACCATTAGACAGTACATCTTGTTTCTTCAATCCTTCAAAATTCAAGGAAATCGGTTGAGCTGTGGCGGAGGTATTGGCAACCTTTACAATCAGTTCATTCTTATCCTTATCGTAAACAGCACTGGCAAAGAGTCCGTTCTGTCCTTCGGCTCCCGTTACATTTTTCTTGTTCATGGTAAGGGGAAGTACATTTGTTCCTTTGTTTTGCGCATACAGTTGTTGTACATAATAGCTAGTGGTACGCACAGAGTTCAGGTTATCGAACCAAATCATATCAGGACGCCATTGCCATCCTTCCACATGAGCGAAAAGCGGAGCTAGGTAGCCATGTGAACGATGTCAGCATTACGTTCCAATCCGGTCATGAAAGCAGCTTCGAGCAAAGCAGCATGATAATGGTTCCATTTCTTTCCTTTTCCATGGCAGGCATATTCGCCGGCAAAGACTTTCGGACCTTTACGATCGTAGTTGTCATAGCGGGCACCTTGTGCCAGGAACCAACTTTCGGGACGATAGAAATGTTCGTCCACCAAATCGGCTTTCAGACGTTTCATTTCAGGCCACAAGTAATCAAATTCTTTTCCTTCGGAATTCGGACCGGAGCTACCTACTATTTTAATCTCCGGGTGAGCTTTACGAATGGCTTTGATAAACGGTTCGAGACGTTCGGGATATTCTTTTCCCCATTGTTCGTTACCGATACCGATAAACTTCAGGTTAAACGGAGCAGGATGTCCCATATCGGCACGTACCTTTCCCCATTTGGTATTCACGTCTCCATTAGCAAACTCAATCAGGTCGAGTGCATCCTGAATATAGTTATCCAAATCACAAACGGCTACGTGAGCTTTCGGATCATTATTCTGATATTGGCAGGAAAGTCCGCAATTCAGAATCGGCAGAGGTGCCGCACCCATTTCTTCAGACAGCAGGAAATATTCGTAGAATCCCAATCCATAGCTTGATAATAATCAGGGAAGAATCGGTGAGTAAAAGTATACTGCCAACGATTTTCATTTAAGGGACGGTTCTCTACCGGGCCAACTGATTTTTTCCAGTCGTAACGAGTCTCCAGGTCGGTACCTTCTACAATGCAACCACCGGGAAAGCGGAAGACTCCAGGATGAATATCCGCCAATGCTTGTGCCAAATCTTTACGAAGACCATTTTCGTGTCCCTTCCAAGTATCAACCGGGAAAAGAGAGATATGCTCCAGATCTACTGTTCCTTTGGAAGTAAGAAAAATACGAAGTACGGATTTCGGATGAGTACTGCCGGGCTTCAAGATTATCTGGTATTTTTTCCAGTCCTTAGAATCAATCGTAAGATTCCCTGCAACAAGTGCCTGGCGTTCGCCCATTGATTGGGTATCTACAAGTTCGATCCTCAATGTTTCTTTCGTACTTCCTTGCGGCAAACGCGCCCAAACGGAGAAGCGATATTCCTCCCCCTTCTTGACACCGATACCGAAGAAACCTTCGTTATCCAATCCGGTATGCTTATGTGCATGTCCGGGGTTAGAAAGACGTACGTAATGTGGATTGCGTTCAAAAGGGCCATCATTCATTAAGGATACTTTTCCGTACGTTTCCATCCCATCAGGTGTTGTGGAAATTCAAAGGAACGATTCTTCACCAGTTCGGCATAAAGTCCGCCGTCGGCAGCATAGTTGATGTCCTCAAAAAAGAGTCCGTACATAGTAGGTTGGATTTCTGCACCCAGCTTCTTCGTCTGTATCACCAACTCATTAGTTTGCGCATGAAGCGCAAGGTTAGTAGACAAGGCTAATACTGCCAATAAATTTGCGTATCTTCTCATGGTTCTCAATAAAAAATTATATATAGTTAAAATGCAAAGATAATCAGATTCTCTATTTTCCCCGTACCCGATTTTATCATTAACAGGTGTATATCGGTCAAAAAGGATCAAATTCCATTCATTTGCACAATTTTCCATCCGTATCTGATATTTATAATACGAAACCAGATCAAAAAACACCTATTAACCCGCTCTATTATATGAAAAATAAACGGATGGAAAGCGTACATTTATATATATAATAAGGTGTATGGGAAATCATAAAATATACCGTTTATGCTGCATAACATACAAGAGTGTATTTGATACACCAAACAAAAGTGTTACTTTTACACCCAAAATAAGATAAATATCTCATTTACATTAAAAATAAAACCATGAAAAAACATTTTCTACTTGCAGGATTTGCCGCGCTGATGCTGGTTGCGTGCAATAACAAGCCGGCTTCCGAGCTGACCTTGTCCGGTCTTGACCCGGTAAAATTTCAAACAGAAGTGAACAATGCCAAAACAGCTCTTTACACCTTAAAGAACAAGGCAGGCATGGAAGTATGTATCACTAACTTCGGAGGACGTATCGTGTCTGTCATGGTACCCGACAAGAACGGTAAGATGCAAGATGTAGTTTTAGGCTTTGACAGCATTGCTGACTATATTAATGTACCAGCGACTTCGGTGCTTCTATCGGACGCTATGCAAACCGTATCAACCAAGGACGTTTCGCATTGGACGGCGACACGATCCAACTGCCGCAAAACAATTTCGGCCACTGCCTGCACGGAGGCCCGAAAGGTTGGCAATACAAAGTTTATGAAGCTAATCTGATTGATCCGACAACGCTGGAACTGACACTTGTCTCACCGGACGGAGACGAAAACTTCCCGGGTAATGTGACAGCTAAAGTGACTTACAAACTGACTGAAGACAACGCTATCGACATCAAATATAGCGCAACTACCGATAAAAAGACGATCATCAATATGACCAACCACTCTTACTTCAACCTGGCTGGTGATCCGTCAAAAGCTTCAACCGACAATATATTGTATGTGAACGCAGACTATTATACTCCGGTAGACAGTACCTTTATGACTACAGGCGAAATCGCTCCGGTGAAAGACACTCCGATGGACTTCACCACTCCGAAAGCTGTAGGTAAAGAGATCGACAACTACGATTTCGTTCAACTGAAGAACGGAAAAGGATATGACCACAACTGGGTACTCAACACAAAGGGAGATCTTTCGCAAGTTGCCGCAAAACTCACTTCACCTGAAAGCGGTATTACTCTGGAAGTATATACCAACGAACCGGGTGTACAGGTTTACACAGGAAACTTCCTCGACGGAACCGTAACCGGAAAGAAAGGCATCGTTTACAACCAACGTGCTTCTGTGTGTCTGGAGACACAACATTATCCTGACAGCCCTAACAAGGCAGACTGGCCTTCTGTTGTATTGGAACCGGGACAAACTTATAATAGTGAATGTATTTTCAAATTCTCTGTAGAGAAATAATATTAACTCATAAATCATATTTATTGTGGAAGCATTAGATTGGCTAGTAATCGGAGTTTTTTTTCTGGCTCTGATCGGTATTATTGTTTGGGTAGTCAGACAAAAACAAAATGACTCGGCAGATTATTTCTTGGGCGGACGCGACGCAACATGGCTTGCGATCGGTGCCTCTATTTTCGCATCCAACATCGGTTCGGAACACTTGATCGGACTGGCAGGAGCCGGTGCATCCAGTGGTATGGCTATGGCACACTGGGAAATTCAGGGATGGATGATCTTGATTCTGGGATGGGTGTTTGTACCCTTCTACACACGAAGCATGGTATATACAATGCCGGAATTTCTGGAACGCCGCTATAATCCTCAATCACGTACCATCCTGTCGGTCATCTCTTTGGTGAGTTATGTGTTAACCAAAGTAGCTGTGACTGTATATGCCGGTGGTCTTGTATTCCAACAAGTATTCGGTATCAAAGAGCTTTGGGGAATTGATTTCTTCTGGATTGCAGCTATCGGTCTGGTAGTGTTAACTGCACTTTATACGATCTTCGGTGGTATGAAATCAGTTCTTTACACTTCTGTTCTTCAAACCCCTATCCTACTGCTAGGATCATTAATAATTCTGGTACTCGGCTTCAAAGAATTAGGTGGATGGGACGAAATGATGAGGGTCTGTGGGGCTGTTACCGTAAATAATTACGGTGATACAATGACTAACCTGATCCGTAGTAATGATGATGCAAACTTCCCTTGGTTGGGCGCTTTGATCGGTTCGGCTATTATCGGTTTCTGGTACTGGTGTACCGACCAGTTCATCGTTCAACGTGTACTTTCAGGTAAAAATGAAATGGAAGCTCGTCGTGGTACCATTTTCGGTGCTTATCTGAAATTGTTGCCTGTATTCCTTTTCTTGATTCCTGGTATGATCGCATTTGCATTACATCAAAAATATATCGGTGCCGGTGGCGAAGGTTTCTTGCCGATGCTGGCTGACGGACAGCAAATGCCGATGCCGCTTTCCCGACATTAGTAGCCAAATTATTGCCTGCCGGTGTGAAAGGTCTGGTAGTATGTGGTATTCTTGCTGCCTTGATGAGTTCTCTTGCATCTCTGTTTAACTCATCAGCCATGCTGTTTACTATCGACTTCTACAAACGTTTCAGACCGGAAACTCCGGAGAAGAAACTGGTAGGTATCGGTCAGGTTGCAACGGTTGTAATCGTTATTTTAGGTATTCTCTGGATTCCTATCATGCGTAGTGTAGGCGATGTACTTTATACTTATTTGCAGGACGTTCAATCCGTACTAGCTCCTGGTATCGCTGCGGCTTTCTTACTGGGTATCTGTTGGAAACGTACTTCCGCCCAGGGTGGTATGTGGGGATTGATTGCTGGTATGGTAATCGGTTTAACTCGCCTCGGTGCAAAAGTATATTATAGCAATGCAGGTGAAGTAGCAGATTCTACATTCAAATATTTGTTCTATGATATGAACTGGTTATTCTTCTGTGGATGGATGTTCTTGTTCTGCATTATTGTAGTAATCGTGGTCAGCCTGGCAACCAAAGCTCCGACTGCAGAAAAGATTCAGGGATTAGTATTCGGTACAGCTACCAAAGAACAAAAAGCAGCTACACGTGCAAGCTGGAATCACTGGGATATTATTCATACTGTAATTATTCTGGCTATTACAGGTGCTTTCTACTGGTATTTCTGGTAAAAAATAAGCCCTTCCTTCAACCTTCTCTTTGGGAAAGGTTGAAGGAATATAAAAATAGTCTTGCCAACGGAAAGACTGGTTTATTATAACTAAAATCACAATCTAAATGGATAAAGATAATTCACAAGAGTCAATGATAAGCTCAAACTCCCTCTCTTTTGGAAAGAACCGGGGGAGGCTTATTATAGCTCGAATCCCACCTTTTATGTCGGCATCGACTGCATCATCTTTGGTTTCAACGAAGGGGAAATCAGCTTGCTATTGTTAAAGAGAAACTTCGAGCCGGCAATGGGTGAATGGTCACTGATGGGAGGATTTGTGCAAAACAATGAAAGTGTGGATGATGCCGCCAAACGTGTATTGCATGAGCTTACCGGATTGGAAAACGTCTACATGGAACAGGTAGGAACTTTCGGAGCAATCGACCGCGATCCGGGTGAACGGGTTATCTCCGTGGCTTACTATGCATTGATTAACATCAATGAGTATGACCGGAAACTGGTTCAGAAGCACAATGCTTACTGGGTGAATATGAACGAACTTCCCCCGCTTATCTTCGACCATCCTGAAATGGTAGAAAAAGCACGGGAACTGATGAAACAGAAAGCATCCGTAGAACCTATCGGATTCAATCTGCTTCCGAAACTCTTTACATTATCCCAATTACAAAGTTTATATGAGGCCATTTACGGTGAAACAATGGATAAACGAAACTTCCGTAAAAGAGTGGCTGAAATGGATTATATAGAAAAGACTGATAAAATTGATAAACTGGGTTCCAAACGGGGCGCTGCCTTGTATAAGTTCAACGGCAAGGCTTACCGCAAAGACCCGAAATTTAAATTATAATCAATATGCTGGAAGAACTGAAAGAAAAAGTATTTCATGCCAATCTCGAATTGGTAAAGCATGGATTAGTCATCTTTACCTGGGGCAATGTCTCTGCTATCGACGTGAAAGCGGATTGGTAGTAATCAAACCCAGTGGTGTAAGTTATGATGATATGAAGGCCGAAGATATGGTAGTAGTGGATTTGGATGGCAAGGTCGTTGAAGGACGACTGAAGCCATCCTCGGATACTCCTACTCACGTAGTACTTTACAAAGCATTTCCGGAGATTGGCGGAGTGGTACACACTCACTCTACTTATGCGACTGCCTGGGCACAGGCAGGATGCGACATTCCGAACATCGGAACAACTCATGCGGATTATTTCCATGACGCTATTCCCTGCACGGCAGATATGACGGAAGCGGAAGTGAAAGGCGCTTACGAGCTGGAAACCGGTAATGTGATAGTGAAACGTTTTGAAGGATTGAATCCTGTACATACACCGGGAGTGTTAGTAAAAAATCACGGTCCTTTCTCTTGGGGAAAAGATGCGCACGATGCTGTACACAACGCTGTGGTAATGGAACAGGTAGCCAAAATGGCAAGTATCGCTTATGCGGTAAACCCGAATTTAACAATGAACCGTTGCTGGTAGAAAAACATTTCAGCCGCAAGCATGGTCCGAATGCTTATTATGGACAGTAACAATTAAAAAAACAAATATTAAAAATTAAAGCAATAACATTATGAATAACGTATTTGATCAATATGAAGTATGGTTCGTAACAGGAGCACAGCTTCTGTACGGAGGTGACGCAGTAATCGCAGTAGACGCACATTCTAATGAAATGGTAAACGGACTGAATGAATCCGGTAAACTCCCTGTCAAGGTGGTATACAAAGGTACTGCCAACTCTTCTAAAGAAGTGGAAACTGTATTCAAAGCAGCCAATAACGATGAAAAATGTATCGGTGTAATCACTTGGATGCATACTTTCTCTCCTGCTAAGATGTGGATTCATGGTCTGCAACAGTTGAAGAAACCATTGTTACACCTGCACACACAGTTCAACAAGGAAATTCCTTGGGATACAATGGACATGGACTTCATGAACCTGAACCAGTCAGCTCACGGTGACCGCGAATTCGGACATATCTGTACCCGTATGCGCATCCGTCGTAAAGTAGTGGTAGGTCACTGGAAAGAGGAAGACACTTTGCACAAGATCGCTGTCTGGATGCGTGTTTGTGCCGGTTGGGCAGACTCACAGGATATGCTGATTATCCGTTTCGGCGACCAGATGAACAATGTAGCTGTAACCGACGGTGATAAAGTGGAAGCTGAACAACGTATGGGTTACCATGTAGATTATTGTCCGGTAAGCGAATTGATGGAATACCACAAAGAAATCAAGAATGAAGATGTAGATGCATTGGTAGCTACCTACTTCAAAGAATACGACCACGATGCTTCTTTGGAAGACAAATCGACTGAAGCTTATCAGAAAGTATGGAATGCCGCTAAAGCAGAACTTGCCATGCGTGCTATCCTGAAAGCTAAAGGCGCTAAAGGATTTACGACCAACTTCGACGATTTGGGCGACATCGAATACAATGGTTTCGATCAGATCCCGGGGCTTGCTTCACAACGTCTGATGGCGGAAGGTTACGGATTCGGCGCTGAAGGTGACTGGAAATCGGCTGCTCTGTACCGTACAGTATGGGTAATGAATCAGGGACTTCCCAGAGGTTGTTCATTCCTGGAAGACTACACGCTGAACTTCGACGGTGCCAACAGCTCTATCCTGCAGTCACACATGTTAGAAATCTGCCCGCTTATCGCAGCCAACAAACCGCGCCTGGAAGTACACTTCCTCGGTATAGGTATCCGCAAGAGCCAGACTGCAAGATTGGTATTTACTTCAAAGACAGGCGCAGGATGCACTGCTACAGTAGTAGATATGGGTAACCGCTTCCGCCTGATTGTGAACGATGTGGAATGTATCGAACCGAAACCGCTGCCTAAGTTGCCGGTTGCTTCTGCTCTCTGGATTCCGATGCCTAACCTCGAAGTGGGTGCAGGTGCATGGATCCTGGCTGGTGGAACTCACCATTCTTGCTTCTCTTACGACCTGACAGCAGAATATTGGGAAGATTACGCTGAAATCGCAGGTATCGAAATGGTACATATCAACAAGGATACTACGATCAGCTGCTTCAAAAAAGAACTGCGCATGAACGAAGTGTATTACATGTTGAATAAAGCGCTTTGCTAAAAAGCCGATCTCTCAAGTTTCGCAAGAGCTTAATCCAATTATTAAGCACCTGCGAAACTTGATTTTTCTATCATTATCGTTATACCTTAAAATATTGATTTCAACATGAAATTAGATGCAAAATCAACCATCGAAGCAGGCAAAGCCATTCTTGGTATAGAACTGGGGTCAACACGAATTAAAGCAGTTTTGATTGACCAAGAAAACAAGCCTATTGCTCAAGGTAGCCACACTTGGGAAAACCAGTTAGTTGACGGACTTTGGACTTATAATATTGAAGCTATCTGGTCGGGACTGCAAGATTGCTATGCTGACCTTCGCGCTAACGTAAAGACTTATACGGCGTAGAGATTGAGACGCTGGCTGCTATCGGTGTCAGCGCCATGATGCATGGTTATATGCCGTTCAATAAAAAAGAAGAAATCCTCGTGCCTTTCCGCACCTGGAGAAATACGAATACAGGTCGGGCAGCAGCAGCCTTATCAGAACTGTTTGTCTACAACATTCCGCTGCGATGGAGCATTTCTCATTTGTACCAGGCTATCCTGGACAATGAAGCGCATGTGAATGACATTGATTTCCTGACTACTCTGGCAGGTTATGTGCATTGGCAGATAACTGGCGAAAAGGTATTGGGTATCGGTGACGCATCGGGTATGCTCCCTATCGATCCGACAACCCACAACTATTCAGCTGAAATGGTGGCTAAGTTCGATAAACTGATTGCTCCGAAAGAATATAGCTGGAAACTGGAAGATATTCTGCCTAAAGTATTGTCGGCAGGTGAAAATGCTGGTGTCCTCACTCCGGAAGGAAGTAAAAAGCTCGATGTATCGGGTCATTTGAAGGCAGGAATACCGGTTTGTCCGCCGGAAGGAGACGCAGGTACCGGAATGGTGGCAACCAATGCAGTCAAACAACGCACCGGAAATGTATCGGCAGGTACTTCTTCATTCTCTATGATCGTATTGGAGAAAGATTTGTCGAAGCCATACGAAATGATTGACATGGTGACCACTCCTGACGGAAGTCTGGTAGCATGGTGCATTGCAACAACTGTACTTCTGATCTCAACGCGTGGGTCAACCTGTTCAAGGAATATCAGGAGCTTCTGGGCATACCTGTAAATATGGATGAAATCTATAGCAAACTTTACAATATTGCACTCACCGGTGATACCGATTGCGGAGGTTTGCTTTCATACAATTATATTTCAGGCGAACCTGTAACTGGATTTGCTGACGGAAGACCGTTGTTTGTACGTTCGGCAAATGACAAATTCAACCTGGCAAACTTTATGCGGACTCACCTATATGCTTCAGTAGGAGTACTCAAGATTGGCAACGATATCCTGTTCAACGAAGAAAAAATCAAAGTGGACAGAATTACTGGTCACGGAGGATTATTCAGAACCAAAGGAGTAGGTCAAAGAATACTTGCTGCAGCTATCAACTCGCCTATTTCTGTGATGGAAACAGCCGGCGAAGGTGGTGCCTGGGGTATTGCCCTGTTAGGTTCTTACCTCGTGAACAATGAAAAGAAACAATCTCTTGCCGATTTTCTGGATGAAAGCGTATTTGTCGGTGACGCGGGTATCGAGGTATCACCTACACCCGAAGATGTAGCCGGCTTCAATACATACATCGAAAACTATAAGGCAGGATTGCCTATCGAAGAGGCAGCAGTCAAATTTAAATAATTGACAGTCGGCAATCCATTGTTGTTCATCAGAGATTGCCGATAAATCGCTGTTTATCAAGAGTCAATTCTAACTAAGTACAAACATTAATTATCTCCACCCCTCTCCTCTTTTGGAGAGGGAGATGGGGAGACTATTATCATGAAAACCACCTCGTTCATACTTGCACTTGTGCTGTCCATCTCACTGGGCAAAGCTCAAAACGCCCCACAAGTGTCTTACTTCCCTTTACAGAATGTGAAACTATTGGATAGTCCGTTTCTGCAAGCTCAACAGACTGATTTACATTACATACTTGCATTAGACCCCGACCGTCTGCTCGCTCCTTTTCTCCGCGAAGCAGGGTTACAGCCTAAAGCCCCCAGCTACACCAATTGGGAAAATACCGGATTGGACGGACATATCGGCGGACATTATTTATCCGCACTTTCCATGATGTATGCCGCCACCGGAGATACCGCAGTCTATAATCGCCTCAACTACATTGCTGAATGAGTTGAACCGGGCACAACAAACTGTCGGCACAAGGATTCAATCGGAGGAACTCCGGGAAGCCTTACAACTTGGAAA
>ENA-OQIG01000240-OQIG01000240.1-human-gut-metagenome-genome-assembly--contig:-NODE-240-length-32293-cov-4.027296_pt1 | contig 32293 bp, 28 predicted proteins | sample MGYA00242576_ERZ504741 | MGnify/ENA primary metagenome ERZ504741 (study PRJEB26092, sample SAMD00036436) | human gut metagenome | host: Homo sapiens | study: EMG produced TPA metagenomics assembly of... | reverse complement strand
GGCTAACATGGTGAATATATATGCCCAATACGGTGTATATATATCCCCACTAAATGGGGTGTATATACTTCTATTTTTGTACTAATACCCTGATTGATGAACGAGATAATTTAAGTTTTAGGTTATTCTCTTGCGTGTTGACCGTTTCTGTTGATTCTATAAGATTATCACCTTCCGGTAGGCGTCCTTCCATATATTTGTAGACATTGTATTCTCCATTGGCACCTTCTTTATCATTTTCCAACTGTATCATCTTGTCTTTGTCTGTAGCGTTGGAAAGTACATACGTCCATTTTCCCTCTGTGTTGAGAAAAGCACTTCCGGCTATCAACTCGTCGCCGAGATCCAATGGATATACTTCGTCGCCCTGGCGGACAAAACGTGTCAACAGACTATATGCATAGTATTGAGGACGTACCTCGTAGTCTTCCTTGATTTTGGAATATACATCTGGGTCTTCGGTATAAGCGGATTTTAGATATTTCCATAAACCGAGTTGCTGCATTTCCGAATAGGAGGCATTGCGGTTATAATATTGATCGATCAGACTCCAGTAGCTTACTCCGCAAGCACCGGCATTCAGATAGTTCAGAGCAACGCGGATTATCTGTACCCCTCGCGTATACGTGTCTATACCATATTGACGGGCACTTCCGTATCCAGGAAAACCGAATTCTCCAACAAAATGTCTTTTACCTCCTGCAGAAGCTATATTTTGACGTTCCCAATTTACGAGAGTCGAATTAGGGGTGTTGTAGTCAAACTTGTATACATGAGAGTTATACAGGTCGGCTTCATCGTTTGTGAAAGCGGAAACACAGGCAGCGATATATCCGGGTGTACCGTCTGTATTGTCAGAAAGGTTGAAGTGTACCTTACTGCGTATTCCATCTGCTTTAAACTTGGCATCCAGTGCTTTCACCATGGGGGCGTAGGTGTCCTGCCAACCCATGGTTTCAAAATCACCTTGCCACATGATGCGGCCGTAACCTGCTATATGACTGTCAGGTTCATTGAATGGAGTAATTTGATTGATACAGGTATAATGCTTTTCTTCAATCAGGTATTTCACCATTGTGGAGAAGTTTTCAGCAAATTCTTCATAGTTATCTATACCGGCAATCCAACCCGGATTAACGTTATAACTTCGTGCATCACACAAGAAATGCTTTTGACCATTGTTAATGCCTGATAGTAAGTCGATATTGGTAATGGCTCCCCATACGACTAATGTCACTCCGATATTATTCTCCTGGGCCAGATCCAATACTTTGTATACAGATTGCATTTCTTCCGAATCAAAAGTGAATTTGCTCATATCCGCGACATTAGGATCGTTGTTGTCATTGGAGGGTTCCCACCATTGTGGCTGCATCATGATTCGGAATTGTTGTACTTTCATTTTCTTTACCCGTTGTACAACTATATTTTCCCAATCTTCAGCCTTTGAACCATCATTGCGGGTGATGTTTTGTGAGAAGAAGTGTGGATCCATCTCGACACCGATAGCATGAACCGGAGTTCCTGTTGAATTCCCTACTGCAACAGGATAATAGTTGCAAGCCGGGCAATCGTCATATTTGTTATAATCATCCGAGCAGGCGGACATTCCCCAAAGTGTGCAAACAATACTCAATAGAGTTTTACTGATATGTGTCATTTTCATTGCCATATTGATTAAATTTAGTAGGTTATTATTCAAAGCCTAATTCTGCCTCAATTGCCTGAATCAGAATGTGGATAACTTTGATGTGAATTTCTTGTATTCTGTCGGAATGTGCTGCTCGTGGCGCGCAGACTGCAATGTCTGCCAGTCGTGACAGTTCATTCTCTCCTTTTGAAGTCAGCGCTATCACTTTCATTCCATTGTTGTGTGCTTGTACGGCAGCTTTCAGTATGTTCTCGGAATGTCCGCTTGTGCTGATGGCCAATAATACATCTCCCTTACATCCCATAGCTTCTACATAGCGGGAGAAGATCTCGTTGAACGAAAAATCATTTCCCACACAGGTCATGTAAGCCGGGTCATTGATTGCAATTGCCGGTAGCGGGATGCGGTTGTTGCGGTAACGTCCGGTTAGTTCTTCTGCAAAGTGGGTGGCGTCACATAAAGAACCTCCATTACCACAGCTGATAATCTTATTTCCGGCTTTTAATGCTTCGGCGCAGGTAGAGGCTGCCTGTGAAATAATCCCGACTGTTGTTGTTTCCTCAAGAAAGCTCTCCAACGTTTGCCGAGCCTCTTCCAGTGTTGTTTCAATAAGCTCTTTCATAATAGTTAATCGGTTAAGTTAGCAGCTACAGAAAGAGCTGCATAATCTCCTATCTGCTCTCCCAAAGCGGCTGGTTTCACTTTACATACTCTGTTTGCACAGGATAATGCCTCCTGGTCGATTATCTTTTGCATGATGGGTTCCATCATATCTTTATTCCGGGTATAGATGCCACCTATCACAATGACTTCCGGATTCAAGATATCGATCACTATGGATAATCCTTTTCCCAGATAAATGGCAGACGTCTCATATATGCTTTGGGCTAATTTATCACCTTTGGCAGCTTCTTCAGCCACTTTTCGGGCAGTAAGCTGATCTAGTTCCTGTAAGGTACACCATTCAACTTTCTGTCCGGTCTGCAATTTCTCCATCACGTACATTTTGGAGAGTTGAGCAATACCTCCACCGCTGGCAAATCCCTCAAAAGAGCCCTTTTTACCGTAACCTATCGGACCGAAATCCGACAGGCGGATATGTCCCAGTTCTCCGGCATTGTCATTGGTGCCCGTATACAGTTTGCCATTTAATATTAATCCTGCTCCCAGTCCCGTACCGAATGTGAGAAAGACCATATTCTTAGTTCCTGTTCCTGCTCCGAACTTCCATTCGGCCAAAGCACAGGCATTGGCATCATTGTGTAGACTGGTTTTAATACCCGTCTTTTTTTCCACCATGCCACAATGGGAATGTTGTCCCATCCGGCAGGTTAGGGGGTGACATGACAATACCTGTTTCACTGTTGAGGGGACCTCCGCAACAGATTCCAATCGCTTTTGTGTTAGTGGGGGTTAGTTGATGGAGTTGCATCATCTTTTCGGTCTCACAGAGGATTTTTGCTATTGTTTCGTCGACTGTTGTCGTGTCAAACTTCTTTTTGTCGATGATATGTAGCTCGTCGTTCTCTTTGATACCGTAGATGATGGCACATTTGGTGCCTCCTACGTCAATTCCTAACATGTTCTCTTTCATAAGTATTATTTTTTAGCGTATAATCCTGTTTTTTGTAACAATCGCTTGTATTCTTTCAGGCTGAAAGGAGCTTTACCATAGAGGTAGTGGTTCATGAATTTCTGATTACCGATTTGGTATTGAATCAGATAGATTCCCTGACCGCTTTCTTCCGGTAGTGAGGCAATTTTGACCTTTTCATTAGCTGGGATACGAAGGTGCCTTCGTAGATTTTGCGACCGGAGGAGGCGTCGGTTACTGTTACATTTCCACTTTGTGTACTGCGTGTATCATTGGTTCCTATCAGTGGGTAATTTCCGTCTTCTGCATCATTAATCAGTACACAAACGTCTTGCTGAACATTCTTGATGAAATAATATGCCATCTTCTTTGAATTGTAATAGTCAACAATTGCATCAGAGATCACTGGCCATCCATCCCGCAGGTTCCACCAGATAATACCAGTCTTGTCGTCAAACTTCTTTCCACGCCACATTTCTATGAAATATTTCATAGCTTCTGCCTGTACGGATTGAGAAGCGAATATAAAATCATCCAGTTTGGAGGGAACTTCACCAAAAAGTAAACGTACCTGATTAATCATAAGATTATTGCGATCGAATGTCTTTCCCCATTCTGAATCTACGAACAGATTTGGTAACCCATTCATCATTCCATTCATGATTTTTTGTCCAGGGATATACGGCATCTTTTGTCATCATTTTCTGGAGACTTTCTAAATTAGGGCAGCCGTGATAGCCGATTTCACTGACAAAGCAGCAGGTAGCATCCGTATAGAATTTGTCTTTGTAATATCCTCTGGGACCCCATAAATGGTTTTCTGGTAAATATTGGTCAGCACTTCCTCTTTCATATACCGCTTGGCTGTAGTAAGGAGAGCTGGGAAGATAAGGCGAGTAGGGTCAAACTCATAAATAACTGCCGGGAGGACCTTGCGGCTAACTACATCCTGATTTGGATTAATATTAAATGGTTGCAAAGACCAGCGCAGTGCACAATCGTCTTCATTATTTCCTGACCATAAAACGAGTGATGGATGATTGCGTAACTTGCATACAACGGAAATGGCCTCTTCTTCCAATGCTTGTGTAAATGAGCTGCGTTGAGGATAGAAAGTGCATCCCATCGTAAAATCCTGCCATACCATAATGCCGTTTTCATCGCATAAATTAAAGAAATGATGATCTTCATACACGTTGCCACCCCAACAACGTATCATATTGCAGTTTAATTCTACAGCCATGCGGATAGATTCGTCTACGAAAGAATGATCCCGGCTATGGAGTGCATCCATGGGTACCCAATTGGTTCCGTGAATAAAAATAGGTTCTCCATTGACTATGAAACAGAATTTACCCGGATGATCCGGTGGGAGGTTGATGTCTGTAATGTCTAGTTGAATCGTGCGGAGGCCTACCCGTTTATTATCTGTTGATAAAATAGTGCCGTCAGAATCTACTAACTCTACTTTTGCATCATATAAAGCCGGTTCTCCATATCCTCTTGGCCACCATAAATCAGCATTCTTGATTTCCATTATATATCGGAATGCTGGGGAAACGACAACAGAGCTTCCTTTATATATTTCTTTCCCATGGCGACTTAATGTATATACGGCTTTCACTTTGTCGAACTTTTCGAAAGGTAGTTTTACTTGTACATCAGTATACAAACGTACATTTCTGGTAGCAGTGTCTACATTGGCGACCATATAGTGAACATCTGTGAGACGTGCCGGATTCAATACGCGTAATTCTACATCTCTCCACAAACCTGCACTGACTAATCGTGGCAGAATGTCCCATCCATAGGTGTGCGGAGCTTTTCTGATGAATACGGATTCTTCAGACGGGAAGTTTCCAATACTGAATGTCCCTAACAGATGTTTTTGTCCTTCAATAACAGATGAACGGAGTATCACTTGGAGTTGATTGCTTTCTCCTGCTTTTATTTCTTTAGTTACATTAAAAGCATGTTCAATCATCATATTTTCTGCTTTGCCAATGTGCTTTCCATTCAGCCATATATCGGCCAGACAGTCTATTCCGGCAAAGAAGAGTTGATATTGTTGTCCTGGTTTTAGTTGTGGCGCTACGAATGATTTGGAATAACACCATTGATAGCCTTCCCATTTGCGTAATTCATTTACATTACTGCCAATCATCGGATCTTTAATTAAGTTGGCAGCCATTAGGTCTAGTTCTACATTACCGGGGACTTGGGCTGATAGATGTTTCACTTCAGCTAGTTGCATGTCCTTGGGCGAAGTTATAGGTTCTTCAGGTTGCATCCAATAAGAGAGTTCCCATGTTCCATTTAAGGAGATGGAACTACCGGAATCGGCAAAAACACCACTTGTACAAGTGAGAAATATCAAAAATAGCAGTGTACTGATTTTATTCATTGTTAATAGATTTGATTGATGGTGTGACAAAGTAACTAGTGTTATATTTTTATAGTATTACATAACGGTCTCATTTTTGCTTCTTTATATACCTCTATTAAACCTCCTTTCTTTTGTTTCAATTAAAATGTGAGTTGATGTTTTCCTGACCTTAAATCTATCTTTTTACCATTATATTCTACTGTTGCATTCGTATTGACTGGGATCGTGACTTTGAGAATCACTTGTTCTCCTTTACGTTCCCATTCAGAACGAATGATTCCGTTTACAGATTTATATTCTGCTTTTACCCAGTCAAGACCTTTTACGAAATGAGGTTGGATAAGAATATGTTTGAATCCGGGTTTCTGTTCATCATAATTAATGCCTGCCAATATATTGTACATCCATGCATTAATGTCTCCAAGAAACATGTGATTTACGGAGGCATCTCTAAATTCAGGTGAAAGTATCCATGTTTCTGCTAGTGTAGTGAAACCTTGTTTTATCCAATTGCCCCAAGATGGAGCTTCTTCTTGTGCGGCCATCTGATATGCCAAGTCAGCATATCCATATTTGGAAAGCATCCGCAGGACTGTTTTACTGCCTAAAACTCCAAAATCGAGCAGGTTTTTATTGGCTTTTATCATCGTAGAAAGATTATCTGCAACCTGCTGTTCGTATTCTTTAGGAACGATTCCAAGGTATAAGGCAACTCCTTGTGCTGCTTGCGAACCATTGGCATAAATAGCTTTGGATGTGTCGAAGTATTTGTGATTGATAAGCAATTTCAATTCTTCTGCTTTCTTAGCATAACTACTACCATCTTTTCCAATGAGTTCTGCAAATTTAGCCATATACAGATTGTCTAAATAATAATAGCAGGTAGTGGTGAATTCTGTAGGGGTTTGTGTTTTATGGAATACCCAGTCACCAATTCCGTAAGTTACGGTTCCTTCCGCGTCCTCGCGTCCTGCGAGGTAGGCAAGGTATTTGGTGCATACAGGCCATAGTTTTTCGATGCTTCTTGTATCTCCATAGTAGTGGTAAATTGCCATTGGCACGATAAACATGGCAGCATCCCATACAGGACCTATCCAGTCATCATAGCCCCATCCGGAACTAGGAATGATTCCCGATATACGTCCTTCTTCATTTTGATTATCAATCATATCATCCAGCCATTTTTCATAGAAAGTAATACCATCGAAGTTTAATAATCCTAAATCTATTGTTATGTGTGCATCGGCAGTCCATCCATTTTTCTCTCGTTGGGGACAGTCAGTCGGGATACTCATCAGATTTGATAAATATGATTGATTAGCAGCTTTCCATATTTTATTTAATAGTTCATTTGAACAACTGAATTTACCAACAGGAGGAACAGCCGTATGTATGAATTGAGCGGTTAAGCTCTCTTTAGTAAGTTTTACAGGACGATCTGAACGAACTTCTACATATTGAAATCCATGATATGTAAAATCTGGAGTGAATGTACCTTGTTTTCCGTCCAATATATAAGTGTCTGTTTGAAAAGCGAGGCCAGGTAATGGTTTGTAGTAAATATCTAAGTTGCGCATTTCCAAGCGTCCGTTATCTTTTAGCAATTCGCCGTGTTGCATACTGACTTTAGTGCCTTTCTTGCCATTGATAGAAAGAGTACAGACCCCTGACATATTAACTCCAAAATCGTATACATAGACTGTATCACCAAAAGAACGCATATTGATTGGAGTGATAAATTGTTCCGTTTCAATAGCAGGCATGTTTTGTGATACTAGTAGGGGAGAAGGGGCAGCCACCTGAATTGCATTTGTCCATTTAGAGTCATCAAAACCCGGTTTGTCCCATCCAGCAATTGCAAGACATGCATCATAGGTATCACCACTATAAATATTGTTTTGTATATAAGGACCGGTACTCGTTTTCCAAGTAGAATCTGAATGGATGGTTTGCTTTTCTCCATTTTTATATAATATCTCCATTTCGCAGATCATTCTTGGGCGGTTACGCCAGCGGGCTTGCTCATAGCTCCATGTTGCTACAGGGGCCGATTCGTTGTAGAATCCGTTCCCAAGTATTGCAGATAGTACGTTCTCTCCTTTGAGCAGTTGTGAAGTGACGTCGTATGTGTTATACAGATTTCTTTTATCATAATGAGTAAAACCCGGATTGAGATGTGATGATGTTATTGATTTACCATTTAATGTCATTTTATAATATGCAGCGGCACTTACATATAATCTTGCTTGTTGTATATCATCTTGAGCGATAAACGACTTGCGCAACATGGGCGCTGGCGTATAATCTTTATCATGATTATCAGTAATCCATACTCCTGTCCAGTCACTTTGGTTGAGTTGAGCTGTTTCAAAACTGGATATAGGAGAGATAATCTTATGTTCCTTTGTTTTATCCCATGCTATTACTTGCCAGTAATAACGAGTTCTGGATTTCAATTTTTCTGATCCTTGATAGGTCGCATGAGGAGTGTCAGAGTAAATAGTGTCAGATTGCCAGCTATTATCGGATGAGTTTCTCAAATCTTGTTCCCGGGTGGCGATATATAGCTGATAGCTGTCTTGAGAAAACTCTGTTGCATCTTCATTATTGGTTGTGTAATTCCAAGTAAAACGCGGTGCTGGTGAATCAATGCCAATTGGAGAAATTTGATATTCACATCGCATATTTTCAATATCAATGTTGTTACTGCTGCATGCCCATACTAGAAGTCCTAATAGAGCCAGCATGTATTTTTCATTTTTAATTTGGAACTTCATAATTCTGTATCTTTATGTTAATAATTAGAGGGCTATTTTCTTTATTGTTACATTTGTTAATTTGATATCATTATTTATTTTCACTAAACCGGTTAAGTGATTGAAGAAAAAATGTAAAATCATGACTAGGGTAATGAACATGGCAGGACAAGTGTTTCTACTTCTTTTTTTTCGGTCGAATTTTCCAAGCGATATTTGATATCGCCAAGTAGAATCCTTACGGCATTCTTACCGATCTCTTCTATTGGCATTCTTGCGATGTTCATATTAGGTGCTAAGACACGGAATGCTGATACTCCATGAATACAAGCCAATTCATATCCTTTATTTATATTGATTCCTTTTTCATAAAAGTAACGGAATGCTTCCAGAGCCAAAATATGGGTTGTGAAGAAGAACCCATCTACATCAGGTACTTTGCTGAATATTTGATCAAGAGTCTTGAAAACATTCTTCTCATAATCAACAAAGGTCACCTCTCCATATAGATCAGGATCAACGGGTAGGTTGGCTTCAATTAAAGCTCTTGCATACCCTTCTCGTCTCATATTCATTGTGCGGAGATGAGGATTCGTGGTAATAATAGCTATTTTAGATGAACCGTTATCGATCATTTTCTTTACTAACTCGTAGCTACTGCCTTCATTGTCAATAATGATGTAGTTTGTCTGCATCTCAGGAAAGTAGCGGTCAAATAAGACTAATGGATAGCCTTCTTTGACTAGATTCTGTATTTCAATTTTAGAAACTTTTGTGGGGGCTACTATAATTCCATCCACCTGTTTCGCTTTGAATAACCGGATCATTCTGTTTTCTCTTTCTATTTCAGATTCAGAGCTACAAATCATTAATGAATAGCCTTGTGTTTCCGCTTCCTTTTCTATAGAACGGGCAACTTTGGAGTAAAAAGAGTCTGTAATATCCGGTATGATTAATCCGATTGTGCCTGATATACCCGTATTTAGGCTTCTGGCTAATAAATTAGGCTGGTAATTCAACTGTTTGGCGCATTGAAAGACTTTTTCTTGTGTAGCAAGACTAATACCTTTTTCATCCCCCCTACCAGAAAGTACCCAAGAGATTGTTGTCTTGGATAATTTTAAGGTTTCTGCTATGTCTTTAAGGGATGTTTTCATAAACAGTATCTATTTAATCGGTTAAGTGATGGCAAATATATGAAAAAATATCTCATTATATAATAGTTGAGTAATATTTAACTAAATATTATTTTTTGATATAATAATTTGCAATTTAAAAATAACATAGAAATAAGGTGTAAACCAAAGAAAGTAACTATATTTGTATCATTCAAACGAAAGATATATGAAAGTAAAGAAAATTAGTGCGGCTAACGTGGAGGCTTGTTCGCTTCCTAAACTATTCGATGAAGAAAAAATAGATTTTCAGTCGATTCAGTGTGTCAATTGGGCTGAATATCCTTACAAACCTAAAGTGAATTTTCGAATTGCTCACACACAGAACTCGATTTTGCTACATTTTAAAGTGAAAGAGGAGAGTGTACGTGCCAAGTATGGAAAAGATAACGGTTCTGTATGGACTGACTCCTGCGTGGAATTCTTTTCCATACCTGCAGGCGACGGGATCTATTATAATATAGAATGCAATTGCATCGGAACTATTCTGGTGGGTGCCGGACCTGTGCGTAACAACCGCGAACATGCACCGAAAGAGGTGACTGCTCTTGTACAACGCTGGTCTAGTCTGGGTAATCAGCCTTTTGCTGAACGCATCGGTGAAACGGACTGGGAAGTGGCCCTTATTATTCCGTATTCTGTGTTCTTTAAGCATCAGATTGATTCGCTCGACGGAAAGGAGATAAAAGCTAATTTCTATAAATGTGGCGATGAATTGCAGACCCCTCATTTCCTTTCATGGAATCCGATACAGATTGAACAGCCGGATTTCCACCGCCCTGATTTCTTCGGAACGTTGGAGTTTGAATAGTGATTGAATCTTTGAATTTGAATATAAAAAAGAAGGTTGATACTTGAAAAAGTATCAACCTTCTTTATATGGACTCACTTTGTTTATTTCACAATCCCTCTTTCCGAGTTCTTCACGAAATTTACAATATTCTCGATCTCCTCACTCATAGGAACCTGATCGATGATCTTCTGTACAGCATCCTGAACGCTAAAATTACCCTGATAAATCAAACGGTATGCGTTGGCGATGTGACGGAGGACTCTTTCCGATGTATTGCGATGTTGCGAGAGAACCACAGCATTTACACCGTGATATGCCACCGGATTTCCTGACATGATAACGTATGGAGGCACATCCTTAGATATACGGCATCCACTTTGTACCAGTGTCCAGCTACCTATATGACAATATTGGTGTAAGGTGACATTGCCACTTAGGATAGCGCAGTCATCCAGCATACACTCTCCTGCAATGGTAGTACCTATGCCTACTACACAGTTATTGCTGATTTGTACATCATGGCAAAGGTGTACCTTATCCATCAGGTAGTTTCCATTTCCGATTTTGGTAGCATTGCCGGCAAATGTAGCGCGGCTGATTACCACATTCTCACGAATATCGTTGTTATCTCCAATAATCAGGCTACTTTCTTCTCCTGTGTAGTGGAAATCTTGCGGTTCCGCTCCGAGGACGGCATTCTGATGTACCTTATTTCCTTTTCCCATTTTAGTACCTTGCAAGATACTAGCGTAAGACATGATGACGCAGTCATCTCCGATCTCTACATTCTTTTCGATGTAGGCAAAAGGCAGAACAGTTACATTCTTGCCCAGCTTTGCTTCGGGATCTACGTAAGCTAACGGACTAATCATAATAGTATATGTTTAAAGTTATTCTTCTCTTCCACCACCCAGTGCCTGGTAAAGGCTTACTACTGCCTGCATTCGATCAAAGCAATCAGAAACCTGAGAGATTTGTGCGCTCAGGTAAGACTGTTGTGCAGACAATACTTCCAGGTAGGTTGAGGTCCCTAAGTTAAACAATTCTTTTGTATCTTCCGAAGCTTTTTTAGCAGATTCTACCTGCATTTGGCGAGATTCTACCTTTTCACTGGTCTTTTGGTATAAACTTAGCGCATTGCTAACCTCACTACCAGCATTCAATAAGGCTTGTTGGAAAGATAATTTCGCTTGTTCTTCCTGCGCTTTAGCAGCTTTCAGGCGAGCGATGTTCTGTCCGCGGTAGAACAATGGCTGTGTCAGTGAACCGACAACAGAGGCCAACAATTTGCCGGGATTAACGATTCCGGCTCCTGAATTATTTGTCCATCCTGCTGAACCGCTAAGTGTGATTTGCGGATAGAAAGCGGCACGAGCCGAGTTGGTATTATAATAGCAACTAGCCAATGACATTTCGGCTGCTTTTACGTCCGGACGATTGGATAATAGCTGAATAGGCACACCGGCGGAAAGTTCGGTTGGAAGTACTTGTGCTTCCAATTCACCACGCTTGATGGCATGGGGAGCCTCTCCCAAAAGAGTAGACAGTGCATTTTCCGTTTCGCGGATACTCTGCTCGATATCAGGAATACTGGCAAGTACCTGTGCGTAAGCGGCTTTACTTTGTTCTACACCAGCTGAATTGATGCTATACATGGCCGCATCTTTCATGGCTTCCATCGTTTCTGCATTCTTTTTCAGAATTTCTGCTGTAGCTTTGGTTATTTCCAGTTGGCGGTCCAACATCATTAATGTATAATACATATTGGCGATGTTAGAGACAACTTGTGTTTGTACTGCCTGGCGGTAAGCTTTCATTTGCTTCAGTGTAACTTGCGCATTTCGTTTCGAGTTCAGCAACTGACCGAATAAATCGACTTGCCAACTGGCTGTGACAGGTAATGAATAAGTTTTTGTAGCTGCATTCTTGTCAAAGCTGCTGATCGTTCCTTGCGGAGACAATCCCAATGACGGGGCATAAGCCAGGCGTGCGACATGAGGGATGCTTCTGCTGCTTTCACATTTTGAGCGGCGGACAAGAGGTCCGTATTTTGTTTCAGTCCCGTTTCGATGAGAGACTGAAGTTGCGGGTCGGTGAAGACTTCTCTCCACGGCAGATTACCGAAGTTGGCTGTATCCGAAACCAGTGTATCATTATCCGCTACCGGATCGCGATACAGGCCGGAAGTGGTGATATCTTCGGGTCTGTCATACGACTTATAGATGTGGCAGCTGCTCAAGAGAGCAGTTGCGCACAACATATATAGAATCTGTTTCTTCATATCGAATTTCATTATTTAGCGTATTGTTCAATCTCTGTTACGGCATCTGTATTGTCGATATCTTCCCATTCCATCGGTTTAACCTTCTCTTGTAAGTACTGGAAGACTACAAACAGCGCAGGAACGATAAAAATTTGGCAAATCATACCGATTAACATACCACCGATAGAAGCTGTACCCAGTGTACGGTTACCGTGAGCACCTACACCGAAGGCAAACATCAACGGAAGCAAACCGACTACCATAGCCAATGATGTCATCAAAATCGGGCGGAGACGGGCACCGGCACCCAATACGGCTGCCCATGTGATACTCATACCCATCTTACGACGGTCGAGGGCGAACTCTACAATCAAGATGGCATTCTTTGCCAACAGACCCATCAACATGATTAACGCGATCTGCATATAGATATTATTGGACATCGTACCCAGAATCATCTTCAATGCCGAAATATTACCGATAGCACTTACACCGTTCACAAACAGGAAGCTGCCTAACAGACCGAACGGAACGGATAACAATACAGCCAGCGGAAGAATGTAACTTTCGTACTGTGCACTCAACAATAAGTAAACGAATACGAAACAGAGCACAAAAATCAGTCCGGTAGCACTTCCGCTACTTTGAGCCTCTTCACGCGCCATACCTCCTAGTTCATACGTATAACCGGTAGGCAGGTTTTCTTGAGCAACTTCGGCAAGAGCCGTCAATGCCTGACCGGATGTATAACCACTTGCCGGAGCTACCATTACTTTCATAGAGGTATAAAGGTTGAAACGACTAATAATATCCGGACCATATACTTCTCCACAGAAATGAACTGGGCAATCGGGGCCATCTCGCCTGCACTATTACGCACCTTGATATTTTTTAAAGATTCCAGGTTTTTGCGTGATAACGGATCTGACTGAATCATAACACGATACATCTTACCGAAACGATTGAAGTTGGATGCGTACAAACCTCCGTAATATCCTTGCATAGTAGTGAGGATATCGCTCGGGCTGATGCCAGCTTTTTTACAAGCTGCCGCATCAATGTCAATCATGTATTGCGGGAAATTCGGGTTGAAGGAAGTCTTTGCTGAATTAATTTCCGGACGTGCTTCCAATGCTGCCGTATAATCATTAACCACATCGAAGAATTTGTTCAGATCACCACCGGTCTTATCCTGCATATTCACTTCAATATCCGTAGATGCGAGTAACCCGGGATCATAGGAGGAGCGAAGAACAATACTTGTGCTTCTTTGATAATCTTCTGTGCACGCATATATAAGGAGCCGACCACAACGTCTGAATTCTGTATCATGGAACGTTCGTCCCAGTCTTTCAGTTTGATAATGAAAGAACCATAGGAAGGTCCCTGACCACCGATAAAGCTGAATCCGGAAATCATAGTACGTGACAATACCGCAGGATCGGAAGCGATCAGACTGTCTACACGTGCCAAAATCTCTTCGGAACGGTCTTGAGAAGTACCCGGAGGTAATGTTACTGCTCCCATCAGTGTTCCGGTATCTTCATTAGGTACCATACCTGTCGGGTGGTGTTCATGAAGAATACAAGTATCGCAATGGAAGCGACAACTAATCCCATAGACAACCATTTCTTCTGGATAAAGAACAGTACTCGTTTCTTATAACGTTTCAGGATTGATTCGTATGTATCGTTGAATCTGTTTTTAAACTTCTTCGTACTCATTCCAATCAGTGCCAGAACACTAAGCACTACGAAAATAGCAGTAACTATCGGATTGATACTGAACAAACCAAAGATCATGCCGAGAATGGCAATAAGCGTGAAAGTAAGTGTAATTCCCGGATGCAACATCTTCCCGATAGCTTCGGTATATCTGTTGATCATAGTTGTATGGGCTGCCGTATAGGCTACTTTCATACGTTCTTTCAATGTGGAGTCTTCCGTTGTTCCATCTTCTTTTTTGTGAGGTTTCAGAAGAACGGCGCACAAAGCCGGACTCAAAGTCAATGCGTTCAATGCAGACAGACCGATAGCGATAGCCATAGTCATACCGAACTGACGATAGAATGTTCCTGCTGTACCTCCCATGAAACTTACCGGAACGAATACAGCCATCATGACCAACGTAATAGATACGATAGCACCACCCAATTCATTCATGCATCGATAGAAGCCAGACGGGCAGATGTATAACCTTGGTCAAGCTTGGCATGCACACCCTCGACGACCACAATCGCATCGTCGACCACAATCGCAATAGCAAGCACGAGCGCACATAACGTCAACAAGTTCAAACTGAATCCTACCAGGGACAGGATGAAGAAAGTACCGATCAGAGCTACCGGAATGGCGATAGTCGGAATCAATGTCGAACGTAAATCCTGCAAGAAGATATACACTACGATAAACACCAGGATAAATGCTTCGATCAACGTCTTCAATACTTCATGGATAGAAGCGAAGAGGAAGTCGTTGGCATTCATGGAGATGTTCAGTTTCAAGCCGGTAGGTAACGTTTTTGATGCTTCATCCAACAATGCTTCAATATCACTGATGGTCTGTGTCGCATTGGTTCCTGCCATCTGGTATACGATACAAGTCACAGATTTGTGGCCGTCTACCCGGTTGGTAAAGTTATATCCCAAACGGTCCAGCTGAATTTCTGCTATATCTTTCAGACGGAGTACTTCACCGTCAGGAAGAGATTTGATAACGATATTTTCAAACTCTTCAGGCTGTTGCAAACGTCCTTTATAGCGGATAGTATATTGGAAAGTTTGGTTACTTCGTTCACCGAACTGTCCTGGAGCTGCTTCGACATTTTGTTCTGCCAGAGCAGTGGAAACATCACTAGGTACGAGCTTGTATTGTGCCATGACGTCCGGTCGTAACCAGATACGCATAGAATAATCCTGACCCAAAACGTTAGCATCACCTACACCTTGAACACGTTGTACTTGTGGGATTAGGTTGATTTTAGCATAGTTTTCAATAAATGATTCGCTATATGTATCTGTCTCGTCATATAGAGAGAATACTACCAGCATGGAAGTCTGGCGTTTTTGAGTGGTTACACCGACTTTAGTTACTTCGGCAGGCAACAGACCTTGTGCCATAGAGACACGGTTTTGTACATTGACAGCGGCCATGTCCGGGTCTGTTCCTTGTTTAAAATATATGGATATCTCACCGGAACCTGTGTTTGACGCAGTTGAGGTCATATACATCATGTTTTCTACACCGTTGATCTGTTCCTCCAATGGAGCAATCACGGAATTCAATACGGTCGATGCACTGGCTCCCGTATAGGTGGCTCTTACCGAAACAGTAGGAGGCGCGATGTCCGGATACTGCGTGATAGGCAGTGTCGCCAATCCGATAGCCCCAGGATGACTATCAGGATAGAAATAACGGTTGATAGTACCGGACGGTTAATAAATCTATCTAATTTCATATGATTATCTGATTATTAGTTGAAGGCTGTGGCTAAATTACCGTCGCGTTGGTCTTTCAAATGTTGTTGATAGTTTGCTTCTTTCTGCGCTGGTGTGATAGGTTGAACCTTCTGGCCATCTTTCAGGTTTTGTACTCCTTCGATTACAATTTTATCTCCTGAATTCAAACCGGAAGTAACCAAGTACTCTTTCCCGTTATCCAGATTAAAGATTTTGATTTCTGTATATTTCACTGTGTTGTCCGGTTGCAGAACATAAACGAACTTCTTATCCTGGATTTCTACTGTTGCAGACTGCGGTATAGTGATTACATTCTCCATGGTATAAGGAATCAGAGCGTTTGCCGTGCCTCCACTACGCAATACATGTTCCTTATTCGGGAAGATAGCACGAATGCTTACCGAACCGGTAGATTGGTCGATAACGCCTGTGATAGCGTCTACTTTTCCATCTACATCGTATGTGGAACCGTCGATTAGTTGCAGTTTGATAGTCGGTATCTTGCTGATTTCTTCTTTGATTGTGCTACCGGACTTGGTCATTGCCAGCAATTCCTTTTCTGTCATTGAGAAGTATACGTATACTTCGTCAATTTCGGATACGGTAGTCATCGGTGTAGCGATAGAAGGGCTTACTAGTGCTCCTATACGATAAGGAATATCGTTGATAACACCATCTGACGGGCTTTTAACTTGTGTGAATGACAAGTTCTGTTGAGCAGTGGTCAGTTGTGCTTTTGCCTGTGCCAACTGTGCTTTGGTTTGTGCCAGAGAGTTTTCTGCCATTGCCAGGTCATAGTCACTGATAATTTGCTTCTTGTTCAACTCTTTCTTATTGTCATACGTCATTTGTTGAGTGCTCACTGCTGCTTCGGCTGTAGCAACTGCTGCTTTGGCAGTGCGTACGGCTGCTTCATATTGAGTCGGGTCAACAATGAACAACACTTGTCCCTTACGTACAGTTGCTCCTTCGTCTACGCACAGTTTCGTGATGAAGCCCGATACTTGGGGGCGGATTTCTACATCTTGTTTACCTTTGATTGTAGCCGGATAAGCGGTTGTTAAATTGGCAGTTGTTTTTTGTAACTCTTGTACTGCATATTCAGGAGCCTTTCCTGTGTCATTGCCCTTATTGCCACAACTAGACAAGAGGGCTACGCAAAATGCAAATAAAACAATTCTACTTTTCATACTTAATAAATATCTGTTTTTTAATTTAATGCGTTTGTTGCCAGTGTGCTGTTCGTCCATATAGATTAAGGGGGGTAAGGAAGAAAAAGCCGGAAACTAATTCGGTTAAATTAGTTTCGGCTGCAAAAGTACTTTAAATTCGGTATTCTTGTTCTCTGATACCGTGTTTTTTAACTATGTTTTTTACTTTATTTTATGATATACAGGAGTCATAATAAAACTTAACTCATAATCTTGGTAAGGAAGACGGTATTTTTCCAGTGGTATAGCTCCCCAACTGTTCACACAAGCAAGCCCTGCTTGTGCCTTATCGATACAGAAATTGGTGAAGTCTGCCTTTTCTACTTCCGGTGAGTGACGTTGATCTTTACCGTCACCGTCATCCAATGACTCGATGGTATAATTCAGGGCAGAAGCAGAGAAAGGAGCATCCGATATGAATTGCAATCCGTTACCACTAATGTTCAGAAGTCTCCACCAGCGGATATCCGTTTTGGTTCCGGTTTCCTGCGGGCGGATGTAAGGATAGAATTGTTCTTCTACTGTCTGGCGGTATTTGCCTAGCATGGCTCCGTGGTTACGGTCAGCATAGTTTTCTCCCGGACCACGGCCGTAGTACTCTACCTCGTTGAAGTTGACAGGCATACGCATTTGCATACCGAAGCGGAACATTTCAGAAACCTTCTTACTCTTGTCTGCCACCATCTTTTGAGTAACCTTCACTGCACCTTTATTATTAATAGTATAAGTCAGTGACAATGTTCCACCTATCGACTTCATGTCATATTCTGCACGAACCACTGCCTGATCGTTTTCAATAGCATGTTTCAGAGAAGTCAGTTTCAGTTCCGGATTCTTCCATGCAGCGTATTTATGTTGCAGTCCGGCTCCGAAATCATTGTCGGTCGGTGCACGCCAGAAGTTAGGAGTCAATGCGCTGCCGTCTTCCATCATTTGCATACCATTGACGTCGTAGCGACAAAGGTAACCATTGTGCTTATTGAAGTCCATAGAGAAGTTTTCACCTTTCACAATCAGGTAATTGCGGTCGTTATCCAAAATACTGGGCACGATAACCGGAACGTTGGAAGCCTGTTGATTTTCCAGTTTCAGTTCCGGTGCTTTGTAGTCGCGGATGCTTAACTGGTCGTAAGCGATAGTCGTTCCTGCTGGCAGCAACGTTTCGGCGGCTTTCAGTTTATAGCTCACATTCAGCAACAATTCCTTGCAAGGACAGATATTCTTCACGTCAAACGGAATTTGCACTTTCACAGTTTGCTGGGGTGCAACTTTCAGGTCGGATACAATGCCTGTTTGCACTACTTCCCCGTTTGCCAGTAATTGCCATTCCATATAATATGCAGAGAGGTCGTGGAAGAAATATTCGTTGAAGATATTGATTTCACCTTTGGCAAGATCCGCAGGAGTAGTCCATATATCCTGATAGAAATAAGCTACTTCATAAGCATGCGGATTAGGCACGCGGTCGGGGCTGATTAAACCGTTATCGTTGAAGTTGTTGTCCGAAGCGTCGTATTTGTTGAAATCACCGCCATAACCATAGATATTTACTCCGTCTTTGTTTTTCCAGTGGCAGGACTGATCTACAAAGTCCCAGATAAATCCACCTGATATTTCGGATATTTGCGGATGATGTCCCAGTATTCTTTGAATCCTCCTGTGAATTACCCATTGCGTGCGCGTATTCGCATTGGATTAACGGCTTTTGGATGTCGCCTTCGCTATATTTGATACAAGCGTCGTAGTCATAATACATCGGGCAGAAAATATCGGTGAATTCGCTGGTTCCTGCTTGCTCATACTGTACGGCACGTGTCTTGTCTTCGTTCTTAATCCAAGTGTAGCATTTCTCAAAGTTCGGTCCCATGCCGGCTTCGTTGCCCAGTGACCAGAAGATGATGGACGGATGGTTGTATCCGCGTTGTACATTGCGTTGGTTACGCTCCATGTGAGCTTTAGCGTAACTCGGGTTCTTTGCCAGTGTCTGATCGCCGTAACCCATTCCGTGAGATTCTACGTTGGCTTCGGCCACTACATACAGACCATATTGGTCACAAAGGTCATACCAACGGTTGTCGTCCGGATAATGACAAGTACGTACAGCGTTGATATTCAATTCTTTCATCACTTTGATATCCTGCAACATACGTTCGAGAGAAACGACATAACCGCCGTCCGGGTCCATTTCGTGACGGTCGGCTCCTTTGAAGAGTACCGGTTGCCCGTTGACGAGTATCTGTCCGCCTTTCAGCTCAATCTTGCGGAATCCTACTTTAACGGGGATTACTTCTACTACGTTGTTGCCGTTTTTCAGTGTAGCGGTCAGCGTGTAGAGATTAGGCGTTTCGGCAGTCCATTTGGCCGGGTTGGAGATGGATAGGGTAGTGTTTAATTTGCCAGAGCCTTTCAGGTCGGCAGTTGCTACACTGTTACCTTGAGTATCTGTCAAGTCCAAGGCAACTGTGCCGCTTCCTTTCAGATCAACGGCTATGTTCAGCGTACCGTCTTTATATTGGCTATCCAAATCTGGAGTGAGGCGAATATCCTGGATGTATTTCTTGTCACGTGCGTAAAGATAGCAGTCACGTCCTACGCCAGAGTAGCGGAAGAAGTCCTGATCTTCCAGATAACTGCCGTCGCACCAGCGGAATACCTGGAAGGCAATCACGTTTTTACCCGGTTTCAGGTAGTTGGTCAGGTTGAACTCGGCTTCCAGTTTGCTGTCTTCGCTATATCCTACGTAACGTCCGTTCACCCAAAGGTACATGTTGGAAGTTACCGAGCCGAAATGCGCAAAAATCTCTTTGCCTTTCCAGTCGGCGGGAAGGATGATTTCTTTCCGGTAAGAGCCTACGTGATTGTTTTCTGTCGGCACTTGCGGAGGATTGTTTTTGAATTGGCTTCTCCAGGCATATCCTACGTTGACATAGATAGGATCACCGTAACCGTTCAACTCCCAAACGCCAGGCACCTGAAGGTCATCCCAACCTTTGTCGTTGAAATTAGTTTGATAAAAGTCGGTCGGTCGTGCATCTGCATGTCTTACCCAGTTGAATTTCCACGGACCGTTCAGGGTCATGAAATTCGTTGAATTTTCTTTAATGCCGGCTTTAGCTTCATCAGCCGATGCGTAAGCAAAGTAATTAGTGTGCATAGCGGAGCGGTTTACGGAATTCACTTCCGGGTTTTTCCACTCATTGAAGCTTTGTGCTTGAATTGCTGTCAGTCCCAATGCAGCCAAGCAGCAAGAGAGTAGTTGTTTCTTCATGGGTTTTTGTATTAGGTTTGAATTTCGGGAGTCAAAGATAGGGAATAATTTGATTAATAAAGGAGAATAATAAGTCTAATAGGTATGTCAATAGTTCAATTTTAATTTATTTATGAACTATTCAATGGAGTCTGGTAATGGTATGTGGAGTTGGCATAGATTTACGGTGAAAGAAGAACTTGGTAAATTAACTTTTTGAGTATCACCTCTCGAGTATGGTAAAGTCAAGAAGAAACGATGAATAGGCTGTATTTTTCTAGCGTGACATCCTGATACTATGAGTAATACAGCTAATTTTAATGCTTTTTATTTCTTATTTTGTACTATTTTGTCCCTTTTTAGTATGATAATTGTATCTTAAAAACTATTACATTCACTTAATTTGTGGCGAGTGTTTTTAACAAACCTATTTCAAATTCTTAAATTTATTATTATGAACAAACTGACGAGACTAAAAAGATGCAAGAGGTGCATCAGTACGTTAATGCTTATGTGTTGTTCGCTCTTGGCATGGGCGCAAAATACAGTAACGGGAACTGTATTGGATGAATCTAACTTAGAGGTGATTGGTGCCAATGTAAAGGAAAAAGGCACGGCCAACGGTGCTATTACTGACATGAATGGTGTTTTCCATTTAAAAGTAAGCAATCTTCAAAAAGCAGTTCTGCAAATTTCGTTCATGGGATATGAACCTCAAGAAGTGCCATTAAATGGACGCAAACAACTGAAAATTATTTTAAAAGAAACGGCCAATGAACTTCAGGAAGTTACAGTTGTGGCCTATGGTACACAAAAGAAAGAAACTCTGACAGGAGCTATTTCTGCTGTAAACAATGAAGCGTTGATACGTTCGCCGAATGCAAGTGTGGCCAATTCCCTGGCGGGTCAGATTACAGGACTCTCATCCGTCCAGACTAGCGGTCAGCCGGGACAGGAAGACCCTAAGGTGTTTATTCGCGGAGTGGGGTCCTTGACAGAAAGTGCTTCCTCTCCTTTGATTTTGGTGGATGGTATAGAACGTTCGTTTTATCAAATGGACCCGAATGAAATAGAGAGTGTGACGGTTCTGAAAGACGCTTCTGCTACTGCCGTGTTCGGTGTGCGTGGTGCAAATGGCGTAATTTTGGTGACTACACGTCGTGGTAAGGAAGGCAAAGCGAAAATTTCCGTAAATTCTTCAGTTGGTATCCAGATGCCCACCCGTATGCTTGAAATGGCAGACAGCTATACGTATGCTACTTTAAGAAACGAGATTATAACAAATGACAAACCAAATGCTACCGAGAACGATTTGGTGTTCAATAATTATGCAGTTGAACGGTTCAGATTGAATGATGAAGCTATTATGTACCCCAGTATCGACTGGAGAAAGTATCTGCTTAATAAAACATCTATGCAGACACAGCATAACCTGAATATTTCCGGAGGAACAAAGGATATACGTTACTTCATATCTTTAGGTTTCTTATATCAGAATGGTCTGTTGAAACAGTTTGAAGGAGTGGGGTATGATAATAATTATAAATACAAAAGATACAATTATCGTGCGAATTTAGACTTTAATGTAACTAAGACTACCACGCTGAAGATTGGTATCGGCGGGATTGTAGGTAACCGGAATGAGCCGATGATTAATGATGCGACTAATTCGATCTGGACACTGATTAATCAGACAACTCCGTTCAGTAGTCCGGGTGTAATTGACGGACAACTCATAGTTACCCCCGAGGAACGTTTTGATAATAAAATAAATCTGGGCAACAGTGCTTTGCCTAAATGTTATGGAACGGGTTACTCAACTGCTATTAATAATACGATGAATCTGGACCTTCTGTTGAATCAGAAGTTGGACTTCATAACCAAAGGATTGTCGGCGGAAATAAAAGGTGCTTATAATACGAGTTATGGTTTTACCAAAAAGCGTAAAGGGCAAGTGGAACAATTTATGCCTTTCTATCAATCTTCTTTGGAAGATCCGTCACTTGGTTATGATTCGCCAGATTTCAACAAGAATATTGTTTATAAGATCAAAGGAGAAAATAAGAGCTTGCAATATGAGGAAACTTCCTCGCGGGCACGAGACTGGTATCTGGAAGCAAGCTTGAGATATAACCGTAAGTTTGGTTTTCATAATGTCGGGGGATTGTTCTTGTACAATCAGAGTAGAAATACTATCCCGCTCAATGGGTGGGAGTACCGTCTGCTTACATCGGTTTTGTAGGCCGTCTGACGTATGATTACAAATCCCGCTATATGGCAGAAGTTAACTTCGGTTATAATGGTTCTGAGAATTTTGCTCCGGGTAAGAGATTTGGTGCGTTTCCTGCCGGTTCCATCGGTTATATCTCGTCGGAAGAGGCCTTCATGAAAAAACAGAAGGTGGTTGATTATCTGAAATTCCGTGCTTCTGTCGCTTGGTCGGAAATGACAATCTTGGAAATAACCGCTTCTTATTCCTGCCGGACTCTTATGATGTGAATCTGAGCGGAGTAGACGGATGGAATAACAATAAGTATGGATTCAACTTTGGTTATAACAGTAAGGCGTTAATTCTGGGTGCATTGGAGAAGCGTCTGGGTAATCCGAACGTGACTTGGGAAACTGCGCTGAAACAGAACTATGGATTGGACGTTCATTTCTTGAAGAGCCGTCTGAAAATCTCTTTGGACTATTTCCTCGAAGAACGTAAGGATATTCTCATCAATCGTAAGACAGTACCTTTATTAACGGGGTTGACTTCATCAATCTACCTGCCGTAAATATGGGTAAAGTGAAAAACCGTGGATATGAGGTAGAAGTGAGGTGGAATGACAAGATTGGGCAGGTTCAGTATAATGTTCAGGCAAACGTTTCCTATTCAAAGAATAAGATTATTTTCCAAGACGAGGTTGAGCCTAATGAACCTTATATGTGGCGGACAGGAAATCCGGTCGGGACACTCTTCGGGTATGTAGCGGACGGTTTCTATACAGAAGCGGACTTCGGAGAGAACGGCAAACTGGTGGCAGGTCTGCCCGATCCGGGTGTGTCTGTGAAGCCGGGTGATGTGAAATACCGGGATTTGAACGGTGATGAGGAAATTACTTCCGATGACCAGACTATTATTGGAAACCCGACTCGTCCGGCTTATACATTCGGATTGAATTATGGCATCAATTACAAAGGCTTTTTCCTGACGATGAACTGGACTGGTGCTGCACAACGCTCTTTGTTGCTGGACGGAGCTTTCAGAGAACCTTTTGGTAATGGTAAAATCCGTGGTTTGATGCAGTTCCATGCAGATACGCGCTGGACACCGGAAACGGCTAATACAGCTACTATACCGCGGTTTACAGAGACAAATGCAGTCTATAATATGCGTTCCTCCTCTTTGTGGGTGCGAGACGGTTCTTATTTGAAGCTGAAGAATGTGACAATAGGATATAACTTCACAGATAAGAAGATGTTGAAGAAACTGGGTATCCAGCAGTTAGGTATAAAACTGACAGGCTATAATCTGCTGACTTTTGATAAGTTTGACATCATGGACCCTGAATGTAATCCGAATAATGCGGATTCTTACCCTATCATTAAAATATATAATTTAGGTATTAATCTAACCTTTTAATAGTGCTGACAATGAAAAACTATAAAAAATATATAGCTGTCTTTCTCTCTCTGTATTGACACTGATAGGGTGCGAAGACCTTAAATTTGGAGAGAAATTTCTGGATAAGCCGATAAGTAACGAACAGAATATCGATTCTGTTTTTAACAAAAAGGTATATGCTGAGCAGGCACTGGCGGAAACTTATCATTCCCTGCCGGATTATCTGCCGATGCAAGGACGTCTGGGATATGGCGTTCTGGAAATGCTAACCGATCTGGGTGACTGGACGAAAAAGGGAGCGCCTAAATTCTATACAGGAACAGTGGACGGAACAAATACATATCTGGAACATCTTCCATATCGGTTGGATGTCGCCAGTGCTACGATAGGAGTAGGGCCGGTTTATGGTATTCGAAGAGCCTACATTTACATTGAGAATGTGGATAGAGTGCCGGATATGACTGCGGATGAGAAAGCGATAGGAAAAGCGGAAGCGCAAGTAATCATTGCCTATCATTATTCTCAAATGCTCCGTTATTATGGTGGTATGCCGTGGATAGACCATGCATATACGGCAGAAGATGCGATGAAATTTCCTCGTATGACAGTGGAAGAAACCGTACAGAAGATTGTTGGATTACTGGATGCGGCAGCCTCTGTACTGCCTTGGCAGGTGAATGCAGATAATGACGGACGAATGACGGCTGCTTCTGCTTTAGCGTTAAAGTCCAGGGTGCTTCAGTTTGTGGCGAGTCCTTTATTTAATGCTGAAAAACCCTATCTGGAAGGAGATGCTTCGTCTCAATTCCTTACTTGGTATGGTAACTATTCACCAGACAGGTGGCAGAAGCGTTGGATGCCGGATTAGAATTTATGCGGGCTAATAAAAAGAACTCGGACGCTTATCAACTGGTGAATACAGGTAATCCCCGCGATGATTTTGCAGCAGGATATTTCAATCGCCATAACGGTGAAGTCTTGATTTCTTCCAGAAGATTCACCACTTATGCTACGGGAAAGCTTCCGTTTGCCCAGGTGCGTTATGGAGTTGCTTCTCCTACATTGACTTATGTCGATATGTTTCAGATGAAAGACGGAACAGAATTCGACTGGAACAATCCGGACCATAATAAATTCCCTTTCTTTGATAAGGACGGAAACCCCAGAAGAGACATCCGCTTATATGAAACGGTTGCTGTGAATGGAGATAAGTTTAAGGGCGCCCAGAAAGTGCAGATTTATGAAGGAGCCACCCAGGCGCCTTATAAAGACGGACGAATGAGTTACAATGGGGTTGCCATGAGAAAATTCATACGGAACTTCAATGACGAAGTGAATGGTAAATTTTATTCTTGTCCGTTGATCCGCCTTCCGGAGGTTTATTTGAATATGGCCGAAGCGATGAACGAATTGAATAAGGCGGAAGTCCGTGATGAGTTTGGCAATACGGCTTATGATTATCTGAATAAAACCAGACTGCGTGCGGGTATGCCTGCGATTTCGGCAACAGATGTTCCGGCCGGCAAACCGTTGCGTGAAGCAATATTACGCGAAAGAGCCATTGAATTCGGCTATGAAGAAGTACGCTATTTCGATCTGGTGCGTTGGAAACGCGCAGATATATTTACCGGACAATTGTCACGTCTGATTATTAAAAAAGCGGCCGGTGAGCCAAGCGGCTTTTCTTATGCCGTATCTCATGCAATGGCGGAAACGCGTCAGTATGCAAAACCTGAAAAGTGGAACGACAAGTATTTCCTGTTGCCTCTGCCTATAGATGAGATAAACAAGAAATATGGATTGATTCAGAATCCGGGTTGGTAATAATCAAATCGTTGAACAATAAGAAGAATGATTATGAATAAATCACTTTATATCGTAGCTTTCTCGTTGGCATTTGCCACTACGGGTATAGCGCAAAATAATGAAGGACAAGATAAGGTAATCGATCTGGGCACACAGACGACCACCGAATTACGGAAGACACAGGCTGTCTCTACCATTTATTCGGATGAATTAGATAAAAATGCTACCACTAGTCCTTACAATGCCATTTATGGCTGTTGCCGGGATTGAGTGTGATGCAGAACACTAGTTGGGGCACAGATAAATCTCGTCTCAATGTGCGGGGACGCGGTTCTTTGAATGGAGATACACCTTTATTTGTAGTAGATGGTTTTGCACGCCCTCTCGAATATATCAACCTTTCGGAAATAGAATCAATATCCGTTTTGAAAGACGGTGCTGCTACTGCTCTTTGGGGAGGCAGAGGCGCTAACGGAGTGGTATTGATAACTACCAAACGCGGTATATATAACCAGAAGGATATAAAAGTAGACTACAAGTTTGGTTTAGGCTTACCTGTTAATCAGCCGGAATTTGCCGATGCTTATACCTATGCCAAAGCCCGTAATGAAGCATTGAGATATGATGGCTTGCAACCGGACATGGATGAGGCTTCTTTCCTGTCCGGAGGCAATAGCGATCTTTATCCGAATGTGGACTGGCAGAAAGAAGCGTTACGCAATCATACAACCAGTCATCAACTGGACATCACTTTCCGCGGAGGTGGCAAGCGGCTTCGTTATTTCAGTGTCCTCAATTACAAAAACGATATGGGACTGCTGAATAGCAAGTACACTGATTATACAGATCGCTATAACTCCCAGATGAAGAAATACTTCCTCAATCTTCGCATGAATCTGGATGTGGATATTACGGACGCGACAAAATTGAAATTGAGTATGCTCGGTATGCTGCGAGAGACCAAGCGTCCCACCACATCGGAAGCTACTTTGTTTGAACAGATTTTCAACACCCCGTCCGCCGCATTTCCCGTGCAGACACAGAATGGATTCTGGGGCAGTAACAATGTGCTGAAAACAAATCCGATACCAATCTGGCGGACGTAGGTTATTATAAACTGAATCAGCGTATGTTGCAGGCGGATTTGCGGTTGGTGCAGGATTTGTCTGTATTGACTCGCGGGTTGAGTGCGGAACTCGCTATTGCTTATGATAATAATGCAACCTATCAGGAAACAGCTAAGAAAAGTTTTATGTACCAGACCATTGAAAAAGGCATAGACGGAGAACCGATTTACACGAATTACGGAAATCCTAACGATGAACTGGAAATCAGCAACAAAGGATTGGCCAATCAATACATACATGCCAATTTTGAAGCGAAGGTCAATTATCACCGGACATGGGATAAACATGATTTTACGGCCAATGCTATGTTTCGTCAAGAATCAATGACGTTGACAGGGGCTAATAACAGTCGTTACCGTCAATACATCATCGGAACCGCAGGTTATAATTTTGACAACCGTTATATGGTGGATATCGTAGCCAACTGTTTTGGCAGCAGCGTATTGGGGAAGAACGACAAGTATCGTGCATATCCCGCCATTTCTGCTGCTGGATACTTTCGAACGAGAATTTCATGAAAGAATTTTCCACTTTTGATTATCTGAAACTTCGTGCTTCTTACGGACGCTCCGGATATGATATTTATGATTATGACATGGATAAGCAATATTGGGTAGGAAGCGGTGCTTACTATTTTCAGGCCGGAAATACTTCTGCCGGAAGTAGCCTGAAGGAAGGAGTGTTGGCAATGGAACAACTGGATCTGGAAGTTGCGGATAAATATAATATCGGTTTGGATATGAGCCTGTTCAAGGGACTGACTTTTTCTATTGACGGTTTTTATGACAAGCGCACTAATATCCTGATTGACGGAAGTGGCTGATCTCATCGGCAATCGGGGTTACTATTCCGCAGATGAATGCAGGAAAGGTGGAAACAAAAGGAACGGAACTCTCTGCCATGTGGAAAAAGGAATACAAGGATTTCAACTATTATATCGGAGCCAACTTCTCCTATGCCAAAAGTAAAGTCGTAGAAAATGGTGAGGGATATCAGCCGTATGGCTATTTGTCTAAAAAAGGTTACCCTGTCGGGCAGTGTTTTGGCTGGGAGGCTATCGGTTATTTCAGAGATGAGGCGGACATAAAGAGCAGTCCGGTGCAGAAATTCTCGGAAGTACGTCCAGGTGATGTCAAGTACAGGGATCTGAATGGCGATAACGTGATTGACAACAATGACCAGAAGGCGATAGGATATTCCACTGCCATACCGGAGATTTATTATGGCATTAATTTGGGATTTGAATATAAAGGTTTCGGCGTGGATGCTCTTTTTCAAGGAGTAGCCCATTATAGTGTGATGTTGAACACTGCCAGCGTATACTGGCCGTTGAGAAACAACACGAATATTTCCAACTGGTATCTGAATGACAGAATCCGCTGGACGGAAGAAACGAAAGACATCGCAAATGTCCCCCGCCTGACCACGCTGGATAATGCCAATAACTTCAGAAACAGTACACAGTGGTTGGAAAACGGGAGCTATTTCAAACTTCGTAACCTGAATGTCTACTATAACCTTCCTTCCTCTTGGGCGAAGAAAGTGAAAATGGAGAAGATTCAGGTATATGCGAGAGCTAACAATCTTTTTTCGCTCGATCATGTGAAGTATATGAACTGTGAAGATCTGAAAATCAATTATCCGGATATGACTTCTGTTTATTTCGGGTTGAATATTAACTTCTAAAATGTGAGATGACCATGAGAAAATATATCCTATTATATACAGGTTTGCTATTATCCGTATCGGGGTGTAGCTTGCTCGAATTGGACGAATCGACAGGCTTGGACAGGGAAGAGGCCTATTCCTACTTTAGCAATGTGAAAGGTTTGGCTACCTACGTTTATAGCCAGTTGCCCGGAGATCTCGGAGTGCTCGACGGGGCTTTGAGGGAGTCTGCAACGGATAATTCTGTTTATGTCTGGAGTGATAATAGTGTTCACGACTTTTATAACAATGCCTGGGGTCCCAACAATGCAGTCGATAATATGTGGTCGAAGTGCTATGGAGCTATCCGTTCCGTCAATTCATTTCTTGAAAACTATTCACAGGAAAAACTGGAGCGTTTCCGCTGGAACGACACGTATGAAGAAGACATTGCCAAAGCTACCATGTATCGTGAAGAATTACGGGTGTTGCGAGCTTTTTATCTGTTCGAACTGGCTAAACGATACGGTGATATTCCACTTTTGACACGTACGTATGCTTTGGATGAAATCAACGGCGTGGAAAAGACTTCTTTCAATGAAGTGATAAAATATATCTGTGACGAATGTAGTGACGCGGCCAAAACTCTGCCTGTCAGTCATCAGGACTTTTGGGCGGAGACGGGACGTGTGACCAAAGGTACAGCGTTGGCATTGAAATCCCGTGCTCTTCTTTATGCGGCGAGTTTGTTGCATAATCCCGCACAGGATGCCGATAAATGGAAAGCGGCTGCCGATGCGGCTTATGCTATCATAAAAGAGAACTGGTACAGTTTGCCGAAGACGAATGTAGATCCTCTGTATGACAAGAATGGTGGAAACGATGTATTGAAATCTCCGCAATTAATTTTTGAACGTAGAAATGGGGAAAGCTTTGATTTTGAAGCTAACAATTTGCCCATCAGTTATGAAAAGGGGAAAACAGGCAACGTGCCACCCAGAACCTGGTGGATGCCTTCCAGATGACTAATGGAAAAGACTTTGACTGGGAACAGATTACACCGGGGCAGAATCCGTATGAAGGCAGAGACCCGAGATTCTATAAAACGGTGCTTTGCAATGGCGATACATGGATGAACTCGACCATCCAGTCTTATGAAGGAGGAAAAGACGGTGCCGGAACAACCGGAGCGACTACCACAGGTTATTATTTGAAGAAGTATATGAATGAGACTGTTTCTCTAGCTCCTTCCAATGAGAAAAAGAAACCGCACCATTCATCATATTCCGTTATGCGGAAATTCTCCTGAACTATGCGGAAGCAATGGATGCCTGGAAAGACGCTGATTATACGGATAATGACCATCCGTTGTCTGCACGTGCGGCACTGAATCAGGTGCGTGCTGCTGCTGATATGCCTGTCATTACAACAAGCGGCGACGCGTTTACTGAAAGCGTCCGTCGTGAAAGACGAGTGGAACTTGCGTTCGAAGACCATAGGTTCTGGGATATCCGCCGTTGGAAAATCGGTGATAAAACCAAAGCTATTTATTGCATCAAGATCACTATGGAAAACGGCTTGCCTGTTTATAAGAAAGAATTGCTTGAAACACGTAACTGGATGATAAGATGTACTTATATCCTATACCACAGACTGAATATTATAAGAATCCTAATTTAGGTCAAAATACAGGCTGGTAACTATGACTAAGCGAACCCTAAAAGTTTTTGTCTAACTTTTAGGGTTCATTGTTATGGGAAGAAGTCCTTTTCTATGTGTGGTCCCTTGTTCCAGTTTTATGCTGCAGGATCCGGGGCCTCACCGCTACCGCCTTCGTCCGGATTTTCCGGTTTATTTCCCCCTCCATTTCCGGAAGAGGTGCCGCCGTTTCCTTCCGTCTTGTAGATACTTACATTATCCAGCATATCCTTAAATTTATATCCCGGAGTAAATACAATTTTCACTCGTCGAACGGTATCGGCATCTACATCTTTTTCTTCATTCTGACTTTTACAGTTCATGCCCGGACGGAAACATCCGAAGTCACCTAATTGCACAGACAATCCTTTGTTGAGGTTCGTGTTCAACGCATCAATCAGTGCGTCAATCACGTGTTTCACTGCGCCTTCGGGAATCATACCGAACATGGATACTTCCTTGCATAAATCTCTGAAATTTACCGTATTGGTAATTACATTCTGTGCTACATACTTTTCAGTCTTTGTTTTGTCAAAGCCGAAAACTCTTTTCTTGACAACATACTTTAATGCCATAGTCTTTTCTTTTTTTAATAGTTAGTTAATCTGTTTTATTGTTGTTTTGTGATCACGATGCAAAGATATGGTTTCCGAAATTCATGACCAAGCTGAAAAAGAATTGTGCGTTAATAAATTAGTTAATAAGTAGAATGCTGCTGTATTGGGGAATTTTATGTAAAAAAATTTGGCAGAAAGATAGAAGAAGAGGATGCCGATCAAGATATTGGGGTGTCAAGTGTGGGGAAGGCATCCTCTTCGAAGATAGAACGAAAGGACTACTTGCACAAGCAATCTTTTTCGCTTTGTTGTCTATCTTCTATATATACTGGTAAGGAGTATGATTCTGAATTATTCCGTATCTTCTTTGGTTCGCAGGCTGACTAACTCTGTCCACTTGCTTATACTTAAGTCGAACCCTCCTTTCTCCAGATGTTGGAGGGCGGTTCTAAAATGTCGTATTACTTTTTCTGTATCATTGGTTGTTTTATACTCAAGCTCTCCAAGTGCATATTCAAGACGTGCCATTTGGATGTAATCTAACAAGGTATAGTTTTCGTCAACGGATAAAGTTGAAAGATAGTTCAACAAGTCGAATGCTTTTTCTCGTTCTTCATCTGATAAGTTGGAGATGGGGCGGCGCGCGATAGGGTGCTGCATTAATAGAATAATGTTTTCTTTCAAGTCATCGTACATATCTTTGTTATGTTTGTCGCATCATTTCCCTGTGGTGCGCGGTTTAAAAAAGAGAGCGTGGGAAACTACCAACTGTACGCCAACCATAGGCTCGGCAAAGACCCTCCGCGACATAAGTGATAGTCCCACGCCCATTGGGTATATAAACAAATTATATACAGAAGTGTGCACGAGACCTGACATCACTTATTGCCATTCGCGGTAAATTTTTGCCGAATTTATGGTTGAATGCAATAAATAATCGTTCTCTGTAAAAAAATAAAATGTTCCTCTCTACGTATGAAAGGAAACCGTTACAAAAGTAGCAATAAATATTGATAAAGCAAGTAATCTTGTTTTATAATTTCATAGATAGTTCTGATTTACTAAAAGTCAGTATAAATATGATTAATATAAAAAGAACCCTACACTGAATTATTGTTTTTTTTGTTCAGTTCAGAATTGGAATTCTAGGTAATTCTGCTAGATGATTTTAACTTACTTCTGTTTTCTTTTGCATAAACACCTGTTTGCCTGTTCCATAACGGATTAAGAGTCCACGTTCGATAAAAGCATTCAGTTCTTTCAAAGCACGTTTTTTGTCGTTGTCCTGTCAATCGGCTATACGTCGGTGCGGGTG
>ENA-OQIG01000239-OQIG01000239.1-human-gut-metagenome-genome-assembly--contig:-NODE-239-length-32482-cov-26.497852_pt1 | contig 32482 bp, 35 predicted proteins | sample MGYA00242576_ERZ504741 | MGnify/ENA primary metagenome ERZ504741 (study PRJEB26092, sample SAMD00036436) | human gut metagenome | host: Homo sapiens | study: EMG produced TPA metagenomics assembly of... | reverse complement strand
CCTGGTGAGACGCCCGGTCCCATTCCGAACCCGGTAGCTAAGGCCAGGCGCGGCGATGGTACTGCACTCGAGAGGGTGTGGGAGAGTAGCACGCCGCCGCTTCAAACGTTGGGGGTTCCCGTCGAGCCTTTGGCTCCCGGGAGGTCCCTTTTTTCATGCTCTTTTTCCGGGCTTCCCGGCGGGCGTCGCTCCAGGAACCCCCGTTTTTTCATCACCTCCCGGACCTCCCGGCAACGCCTTTCGGGCTCGTCGAAGGTCCTTATCCGGAGTCTCCACCGGATGTCCGCTTTGAGAACCACTTTTCTCTTTGATGTTTTTTGATTTGAGATTGTGCTGTGGCACCATGGATACACCATAGGAATCATGTGCCAAGGGGATAGCTATGTTTCTTCTTCCAGATCAGCAACTCAGACGTGCCGGTCGAGTGATGCGGCAACGACTTGTGCCATATGTGCACGAAACATTATCGCATTGTCAGTTACGCGCTTTTCGCCAATGAAGGCGAACCCGAACAGAGCGCCGACTTTCTTGCCCGTGTCAGGGAAAACAAAGTGGATTTTCTCGACTTCATGGTTCCTGGTGCCTGGGGCACGATATGGGGTACCACATGGTTCGAGGTTCGTGGACGTATCGACCGTGAGTCGGTCAAAGGCAGAGCCGTCGAACTGGTTGTAGATCTGGGATGGAAACGACATCGTGGCCCGGGCTTCCAAGCGGAAGGATTATGCTATCGCCCTGACGGCAGCGTCATCAAAGCGGTGAATCCAGACAATTGCTGGATTCCGCTTATCGATGCCAATGGCGTGGCGAATGTGGAGCTTGACGATGCCGGTCGTTTCACGGTATATGTCGAGGCCGCATCGAATCCACCGGTCGAAGCTGACCTGCCATTCGCGCCGATGAATCTGGGGGAGCGTGCCGACGGTCGTCCATCCGACTATGTGCTCACCACAATGGACGTGTGCGCTTTCAACCAAAACGTGTTCGACTATCTGATGGACTTGGAAACCGTCACCTCGCTGATGAGGGAACTCAAGGATGATGATCCTCGATATTGGCAGCTGGCCAAAGCGCTGCAACGATCACTCAACACATATGACGAGCGTGATATCGCCGGAACTCTGGAGCCAGCCAAGGAAAAGCTTGCCGGGGTATTATCCGAACCCGCATATTCCAGCGTCATCCATCATGTCGCGGTCGGCCATGCGCATATCGATTCCGCATGGCTGTGACCCGTGCGCGAAACCCACCGTAAAGTGGCCCGCACGGTGTCCAACGTGCTTGCCCTGATGGACGAGGATCCGGATTTCACGTACGCGATGAGTTCCGCCCAACAGTATGCGTGGATGGAACAGGAACATCCAGACCTGTTCGCGCGCATGCTGCAGCGCATCAAGGAAGGACGATTCATTCCCGTCGGCGGAATGTGGGTCGAATCCGATAACATGCTGCCCACAGGTGAGTCGCTGATCCGCCAGATCACGTTCGGCATGCGTTACTTCCGTGAGCATCTTGGCGTGGAACCAAAAGGACTGTGGCTTCCCGACAGTTTCGGTTATTGCGGGGCATGGCCGCAAATCGCACGTCGTGCCGGTTTCGAATGGTTCCTCACACAGAAGATCTCATGGAACGACACCACGAAATTCCCCACCATCCTTCGAATGGGGCTGAACCAATTCCACGACATTCTTCCCGGATCGGCGATCGCATGGGTGCATCGGCAGGCGCGTGCGGACTACGTGCGCGACATCGCAAGACTGCGTGATATCGCCGCTGAAGCGGGTGCTTCCATCGCATCGGTGCGGGATGATGCCGACATGCGATCGAACGCGGCCATCGTCCCATATACGGCAAAGAATGGCGATTCGTGGATTGCTCGCACCGCGGCAGTGGGAACGCAGGATGATGACGCGAACGGCACCGACGCGGTCGCCGATGAATCCACCATCGCAACGACATGCGACGACGGTCGAATCATACTTGACAACGGTTTGCTACGTGCCATCATCGCACCAGACGGTACGGTCCGTTCACTGATCGACCTTGATAATGGACACGAACTGGTGCCCGACGGCAGTGGAATCGGGCATTACGAGCTTCTCCGCGACGAGCCATACGAGTGGGACGCATGGGACATCCAGCGCGATGCCTTCCTCAGCGCCGAAGGCATCGATGACTCGCATGTGGAACGAGTGACGGAGACAAAACGCGGCGGAGCACCGTGCACGTGTCCAGCACCACCGACGGGGTGTCCATCGATGCCTGCATCACATTGCGGGCAAAGTCGAAAAGCCTTGAATTCCGGACCAAAGTGGATTGGCGGGCATCCGAACGATTCCTCAAAGTCGACATTCCCATGGCTATCCAGGCCGACCGGGCGCAGTACGAATGCCAGTACGGCATGGTGGAACGGCCCATTCAGAAGAACACACGTTCCGACGAGGCGAAATACGAAAGCTGCACGCACCGGTTCGTACGCGTCGCCGATGCCGGCTATGCGGCTGCGGTCGTCAACGCCAGCACCTACGGTTCCGACGTTTCGCCGATTCACCGGAACACGGCTTCCGGGCCGGTGCGTGGCACGATGATTCGACTTCGTTGCTGTCGTCCCCGCTATACCCCGATCCGAACACTGACAAGGGCGTGCATGAGTTCGCGTGGAACGTTGTGGCGGATGCCAGTATGCCGGCTGTGCTTGACGAGGCGAACCGTCTCAACGCGGCCGTGCTGCCTGCCATGCCGGCGTTCGATCCGCTGGCGCAGCTCAACCCGGTGGATGGCGTCATGGTGCTTGACTGGGTCAAGCTTGCCGATGACGGTTCCGGTGATCTGATACTGCGCGTCTATGAGGCGGTCGGCGGCGAAGCTCATGCGAGACTTGCCGTCAACGCCGCTTTGGGGAAGGCCACGGTACGCGAGTGTTCCATTATGGAGGATGCGCGGCTGGATGCCGAATTGCCCGCGGCTTTTGCCGACGGTGATCCGTCCGTGGCAAGAACGGCGCAAGGAGCGATGCTGAGCCTGCATCCGTTCCAATTGGCCACGTTGCGCGTCAGTTGTGGAAGCGATGGTGGAAATACTGATGGGAATGAGAGTGGAAGCCTGCGATAGATGAGGAACTGGCGGCGGATGCGCTGAGCCGTGCGCCGCCTATTCCTTGGCTTGAGTCCACGCCTGAAGCTTCATACGATTGAGCTCGGTGTTGGGATCGTACGTGTCATCCAACCGCTCCTGATACATCGCGACCAGTTCTCCGCCGCGGCCCAACGCTCCAAAGCGCCTCACGAATCGACTCCCATTCGTACGGCACCACTTCCTCGGGGAACATGACCGTGCACTGGTTCGGTGCGTCACGCTCCACCAGATCGACGAAATTCAGCAGATCCTGCCACCGTTCGGCAGCGATCAGCCGCGCCGCGTACGCGTCGGCAAGCGGCTCGGACGTATGGTTGTCGCGCAGGAAACGATCGGCCTCCTCGGCATCGCCACTGATCCGCATCAGATCGTGCCGCAGGAACTGCACGGCATGGTCGAACTGGTTTTGCGCGGTCTGCGCAAGCTGCTGTTTGGACAGGAATGATGGGTCAAGCATGGCGAGATCGTTCAGTTCCTCGGGGGAGAGGGTAGGTGAACCGCCGGTAGTGGAATCGCCGGCAGCGCCCGTGGAATGCGTGATCGAGTTCGCGGTATCCGCGCCGTCCGCAGCGTCTGTACTATTCGTGCTATGCGCATTGTCCGCGTCAGAGGACGTATCACGGAGGTTGTGAGATTGCGTTGCGGTGGCGTCGCGTGCACCCGTATCGCCCGTAACATCACTGTCGATACTGCCGACGCTGTTCATAGTGTCGCCAGTCGTGCTGCTTGCATCGCCATTACCGGACTTCGCTGCGAAATCACGCATCGCGGCAATGCCCTTGTTCAACGCGTCATAGGCGAACATGCGCGTATCATCATTGCGCGAACGACAGTCCGCAAGACAGCAGCTCCACCATCTGCATGGCGTTGAGCCGGAAATCCTCATTGCACGCCACCTGCGTGATCATGCGCAACGCCTGCTCGCCCGTCATCGGATCGGCGTTGCAGGCCACGGCATCCATGTACACGCGTACGGTCTGAATCAGATCTTTCAGGTAGTCGAAACCCTCGTTGTCACGGTCGGCCACATTGCCGACGAACCTTGCGGTCATCTCCACAGCTTTGGCGAGATTGCCGACCGCGTCAAGCCATCGCGTGCTGATCACCGCGTTGCCGACCACCGCGTCCACGCCGGACAGCGCCTGCGAATCGATCGAAAACGTCGGCATATCGATGCGCGGAATCTCCACGCCCGTATCGGTACGTTCCGCGGTGGGCACCATGGAGGCGAGGGCGTCGAAATACCATTGCATGGGCATGTTGATGACCACGTCCGCGTCGGAAAGATTGGCGACCGGCACATCGTTGCGTTGCGCGGCATCCTCCTGGCTTGCTTCGCGGATGAGATGATTCCACAGGAAAGTCGGCCCGTCGAATTCGGCGGAACTGAGCCATCCGTTATTGACGTAGTCGGTGAGATCGTCGGCTTCCTGCCTGCGATTGAAGCTGCCCATGCGCCCACCTTTCCGTTGCGATGCCTGTGATTGCATAGTTGCGATTGTGCCGCAACAAGTAGCCGCACCAAGTATAGGCGGCGTCGGCTACGTCTGTGGAAGAGAGCGGAAAGGGCGGAATGAGGGGGAAACGAAAATAATGACGAAAATGAGACGGCAAAATGGCCGTTCGGTAAAATCGGACTATAATCAATCGCACATAACAGAACATGTTTTCAGCGCATTCGGAAATGTTTTCCGGGTGCGCTGAACGGTTTTTGGCGCAATATGAACGGAGGGCCAACACAAGATGAACGCACGCAAACTTGGTGCGGCGGCTGGGGGCATCGCTTTGATCGTAGGTCTGTTCACGGGATGCGGTTCGACGAACAGCGCTTCCAATGCGACGTCGGACGGCGATTCGAACAGCGGCACAACCGCGACATATTCCGTGGACGGTGCCAAAGATTCCATCCGCATCGCCTCCGGCTCCGAAAACAAGGAAGTGAGCGGGGCCATCGAACAGGCGGCCAAACAATCGAAAGTGTCAGTGACCGTCGACTACATGGGGTCGTTGGACGTTATGGACGCGCTGCGCAACAAAGGCCATCACGCGGGCAGGGATTACGATGCGGTCTGGCCGGCCAGCAGCATGTGGATCACCATGGGGGATATCAAGCACGTCGTCAAGGACCAGGTCTCCACGTCCACCACGCCGGTGGTGTTCGGCGTGAAGCAAAGCAAGGCTGAGGAACTCGGCTGGGCGAATACGGACGGTACAACGAAGCCGGTGTCCACGAAAGACATTATGGATGCGGTGAAGGCCAAGAAGCTGTCGTTCGCTATGACGTCCGCCACGCAATCGAATTCCGGAGCGTCGGCGTACATGGCGTTTCTGACGGCGCTGAACGGCGGTAAGTCGGCACTCACCAAAGACGATTTGAACGATGCTTCATTACGTAAGTCCGTGAAAACCGTACTGTCGGGCGTCAATCGTTCATCCGGCTCGTCCGACTGGCTGAAGGACATGGTCGTCAACGACCCGGATACGAACGATTCCATGGTGAACTACGAATCGCTCGTCATCCAGGCGGACAAGGCGTTGACGGCGAAGAACAAGGAGCCGCTGCTGGCCGTCTATCCGTCCGACGGCATCGCGATTTCCGATTCGCCGCTTGCTTACGTGGATCGCAGGCAGGACAAAGAGGATGCGTTCAAGCGATTCAGCAAGTCGATCACGTCGAAGGATTCCAAGAAACTGTTCGAACAGGCGGGTCGTAGAACCGGTTCGGACGGCACGCTGGCGTATGCCAAAGATGCGAAGGTGAAGGATTCGTTCCGTAAGGATGGGGCGTCAAATCGGATTCATCGGTGCTGAAAACCATCACCATGCCATCCTCCGACATCATCGAACAGGCGCTCGACCAGTATCAGACCGTCCTGCGCAAGCCCGCTTACACCTTGTGGGTGGTGGATTATTCCGGATCGATGTCAGGCAAGGGCAAAAGCGGTGCCGTGGCCGGTTTGCAGGCGGCCCTCGACACCGATCAGGCACGCGCCTCGCATATCGAGCCGGGCGATGACGACGTCAACGTGTTCATCCCCTTCAACAGCAGCGCGAAAGTGGCGCAGGTCGCGCAAGGCAAGCAAACCGCGACCTTGCTGGCCGCCAGCGAAAATCAGGTGGCAAATGGCAATGCGGACATCTACAATGCGCTGGAAGTCGTGTTGAAGAATCTGCCGTCCGACCGCGACGATTACACGGTGGCGATCGCGCTGCTGACCGACGGGCAGTCGGACACGGCGAAGCTTGACGAGTTCAAGCAGCAGTATGCGTCTGATGGCAAAGGCGTTCCGATTTTCTCCATCATGTTCGGCGACGCGGATTCGCAGCAGCTCAACGATTTGGCCAAGCTGTCCAATGGCAAGGTGTTCGATGGACGCAACGGCAATTTGAGCGGCATCTTCCGCGAAGTGAAGGGCTACAACTGATTTGACGGTGTGGTGCTGATTGGTGCCAATGCCGCGGAAGCGGCGCTCGCCTGTGTTTGCGTTATCGTGCGCGACGTGACGGATGCGGCGCGAGTTGCTGCGTAAGCTGCTGCGCGTGCTGTGAAGTGTCTCTTTTCCCTACACGGAACGACGTGTGAAACAGTGTGTGAAACGTCTACGCTGTGCGATAGATAAAACGGTGTTCGTGCGAGCGTGACGGTAGAATGGTGTGCTGTGCCGCATAGGGCGGCCATTCCAGTTAGGCCTCTGATGAAAAGGGGGAACCATATGAAGGTTGCAAGTGGCAATGTCCTGTGGCAGCAGCGCAAGCGCAATTGGTGCCGTACGCCGTTCACGTTCACCGTGTACACACTTACCGACCGTGAGCTGAGCGTCAAAACCGGCATTCTGAACGAGAGTTTCAACTTGATCAAACTGTTCCGCATCGTGGATATCAGCGTGGAACGTACATTCCTGCAGCGCATCTTCGGCATGAGCACGATTGTGCTGGATACGCGCGATCAGTCGTCCGGCAATGGTGTGGTGGCATTGAAGAACGTGCTGAACGGATTCGAGGTGCGCAAGGTGCTGCAGGAAGCGGTGGATGCCTCCCGCAGGGAGAACGGCATGTCGGCGCGCGAATTCCTGGGCGGTCCGGGTGGTCCTGCTGGTCCGGGATTCGGCCCGGGTCCTGACGGCCCTGGCTTCGACGGCGGTTTCGATGGGCCCGACATGGGTGGCTACGCCGACGGTCGGTGAGTGACCTTCCGTAGTTTCGGCTACTTTCAGCTCGGACGGCTTGCGTATATATGCTGTACATACAACGTATATACACAAGCCGCTTTTATATGTTTCGATGTGTGGCTGGAGTGATTGCGGGGCTATCTCGCTTATGGATGGCGGATTTTCATGTGCGTCTGCTGGTATCTCGCTTATGGATGGCGGTGTACTGAAGTAAATCGCTTGTTTGGGGGTATGATTCATACCCCCAAACTTCGTTTTTGCTGTTGGAACCGCCATCCATAAGCGAGATGGCATGTGTCAGTGATCCAAATCCGCCATCTATAAGCGAGATAGGTGTCAGAAGGTCGCGAATTACAGGGCGGACTTGCCGGTGAGGTGGCGGTAGAGTTCCGGATCGACTGGTTTGCCGAGTTTGAGTGTGGAAATGACCACCTTCGACTCGCTGCCATCCTCGCCGGGGTTCACCGACGCGCGTACGTCGTCCAATGCGACCGCGTTACCGACGAAGTAATAGGATTTCTCCTGTTCTTCGGCTTTGCGACGGATGAAAATCGGCACAAAATGGCGATTCTGCCATTCCGGAGTACGTTCCGTTCCGTCCAGCAGCCACCGGAATTCGTTCGATTTTACTGTTTCGAATCGTTGTCTTCGGCAATGATTTTGCCGATACGGTGTGGGATTTCCGTAACGAGGGCATTGCCCATGCAGAAGGCACGATGTCCATCGGTCATTCCGTCGTTGGTCCAGCCTTTCGGGAAGCGCTGAAGCTGGTCCAACTCGTCGGGGACGAGTCTTCTTAGTCGCCCATTCTGCATGACTACATGCTTGGTGCGGCTTGCTCCACGGCCGCCTTCTCCAGTGAGAATGGTGCGGCTCGGCTTATCCAACGGATCGGGGAATGCGATGGGACCTTCAGAGTAGACGTACTCATGTCCGTTACTAGCGGTGCGTTTCTCGTGTTTGCCGCCTTTGAGATATTCCCATGATTTGAGATTGTCTCCAGTGATGAAGAATTCTTCCGGAACCTGCTCGATCGGTACGAGGAATTCACCCAACGTACGCTGTGGGCCGTTGTAGATGGGCTTGACTCGGCGTGTAAGCACCTTACCGTTCTGCATTACGCCGGCTTCCTTGAATCGTGAGATTTTGTCTCCGATGCCGAATTCTTTCGTAGACCTATAAGGGTCTTTGCTGACGGAGAAACGCTCAGCTCCGAATCGCTCATCCGGTTCGATGGGGAAAGCTCGTGCTTCGACCCCCACATGGAAGAGCTGGTTTTCCAAATCCCATTTTGGAGCGTCATGTTCAGCGTAAATGTATACGCGTCGGCGACGTTGTGGCATGCCGTAATCGGCAGCATTCACCACGTGCCATTCCACAGAATAGCCCAAGCGATATAGGCAAGAGAGAATAATCGCGAAATCGCGGCCACGTTGTGCGGTAGGAGATTTCAGAAGTCGGTCGACGTTCTCAAGAAGTACATACTTCGGGTGGCGCATTTCAAGAATGGCGTTGATGCTCCACCAAAGCACGCCTTTTTTACCTTCAATGCCAGATGCAAGACTTGCGGGCTTCGCGACCGAATAATCTTGGCAGGGGAAGCCTCCAACGAGCATGTCGAATTCCGGCAATTCACGTTCGCCATTTTTGATTTGCTCGACAACGACTGCGATATCTTCATTGACGCAGCTTCCTTCGCCAAAGCGCTTTTCGTAGCAGCGCCATGCGAATTGTTTGGTGGGTCGCCCATCTGGCTCCCAATTATTGGCCCAGACGGTGTGGAAATTGCCGGCTGGCTTCATCTCGAAATCAGGATACTTGGGATTGCTGTAACCATCAAGTCCAAGTCGGAATCCGCCAACGCCGGCGAATAGTTCAACGACTTTGATTTCCTTGCTCATTACAGCTCTCGCGCTCCTTTAACTCTTGCGATCCGAACGATCGTTCGAGATACTACTGGCCAATATCTTATCTAATCATGAGGAATCGATCAAATTCAGTGTGTCGTGTTTATAAAAGGGGCTTACGGTGGTTAAATGCAAAAGAGTTGGGGCTGAATTGGAATGGCCTCGAAAGAGATGTGGGAGCTAGTTCGATGTTGAACGAAGAGCGTAGTTTTTCATCATTGGAAGAAGTCACGAAACTGTTGATTGCAGCTGAGGGGAAGACTTTTCGAGAACTTGACGAAACAGGTCGTGGCGATTCGGCGGGAAACAAGGGCTCGCTTGGCAATATCATTGAGGAATCCGTTCTGCATTATCCTGTCAACTCAGATGCTGAGGCTGATATCCTCGTTGGCGATACGCGTTATGAGCTTAAAGTGACCCCACTGAAGCATTCCGGCAAGGGCAAACGTACGAAGACAGTTGCAAGGAGAGACTTGTTCTTGACATCATCAATTACGAAGATCTGCCTGGAGAAAAATTCGAAGATTCTCGTTTTTGGAATAAGTCGAAGAACATCATCATGGTGTATTACTACGATGATCGGGAAGACAAGAGAGCACAATCACGTCTGGATTGCAAAGTTTTAAAAGCGGTCGTATTGCATTATGACGAAAACGATTTGGCAACGATTCGCAATGATTGGGAGACGATTCACGAGAAAGTCGTTTCGGGACATGCTGATCAGCTTTCGGAATCTGACACGAACTATCTTGCCGCATGCACGAAGGGTGCGAATGCTTCCAGTATGAGAGATGCTCCCGCGCCAGCCGGCTCTGGTAAGGCGCGGATACGTGCGAAACAGCGTGCGTTCAGCTTCAAATCATCTTTCATGACGTCGATTGCCGAACGTGCTTTGGTAAGCCGCATTGAGGAATACAGTTTGCCGATTCCGTCGAACCAGACGCTTTCTGAATTCCTGCGGCAACAAATGAGCGTACATCGGGAGAAATGTTGATGACATCGTTCTTCGATTGGGCATTTCGAAATCGGATTCGAAAGCCAGCAAGAGCCGGCTCGTTATGAAAATGGTTGGTGCGGAAGGACGTAGCGTCGATACGATTGAACAATTCCGCAAGGCCAATGTGACCAAACTGAAGACGGTCGTATTGTATCCGGATGGGCTTCCGAAGGAGAGCATGTCTTTCCGCCAGATTACAGAGGAAGAATGGCGGGGGCTGGCGTCCTTTGATGCGAAATGGGAAGACTCGTTCCTGTACGAGTATTTCGAAGAGAACAAGTTCTTCATCGTTCCATTTGAATCTCCGGTACCGTATTCGCAACATGTGGCCGGCAATGACCGTCTTGTTGGAGGATTCCTTTGGAATATGCCGGAAAAGGATATCGAACAGTACGTCCGTCCGGTCTGGGAGCGGCTGCATGAATTGATGCTGAGCGGTGGATCGGTGCATTACGGGCGAGGAACCAATTTACTCCCCGGAGCGAGCTTCAACGGAGTCTGCCATTTAAGGCCGAAAGGACAGAACAGCGATGACGTGGTGCGTTTGCCTAATGGCGAATCGATTACCAAGCAATGCTTCTGGCTCGATCGACATTATGTGGCCAAACTGATTCGTGAGAATCAAAAAGTGAACGGCAGAATTGAGGGGCATAATGGTCGCAAGTTTGCGGAAAAGCGACAGCATCGCTGAACAAGCTCTTGGGGCTTTTCTTGATGAGCATTTTTATGAGACTCTACATAAGCGGGACGCTGGTTTTGAGTATGAGCGAGTGCATGACAGAAAACGACAGCTAAAAGGTATGGATGTAATCGTCAATTATCATGGCAATCGCATTGTTATTGACGAAAAATCAGCATTGCATTGGATTAACCGTAATCTTAGGACGTTTTCGTTCGAGCTGTCATCATTGCAAAGTGGGCATCGTGATCCGGTGCCGGGATGGCTCTACAATGCCAATGCGGAGACGAACCGATATCTGTTGATGTGGGTTAAGACGTGGGACATCCAGACGGGGCAACTGAAGGAAATTCCATTGGGTGAGATGGTCCCAGAGAATTTCAAGGAAGTGGAATGTGTCCTTGTAGAGCGATCGAAGGTTCAGAGATACCTTAGCCGGTGTGGCTGGAATGAGGACTTATTGATGAAACGTGCCGAGGAGATTCGGAGGCATCCAGATAATAGGCAATTGCGGAGAACGTCTAACAGCCTGATTCGATTTGCCTTTTCGGAAAACCTCAAGGAACGTCCCGTGAATGTGCTCATTGAGCGAGACGTTCTTAAAGCAATAGCATTGCATGTTTATACAGTTACGAACGCTGGAATAGTAAGTGTTTCCTAATGGGACTCTGATTTGTGACAGGGGCTGCTGCTTTTCCCCTTGCAGGTGGCCGCAGCCCCTTATGCCATGATTCATAGTCTGTCTTTTATTTGGCTATAGAGATAAGCTCCGTTAATCCACCAAGCCTGTTTGGTCGTATATTCTTCCGAATAGCGTTCATGGTTGGCGGGTCTATTTATCCAGTGTGCTTTTGCGGGCAGTTTACGGGAATTCTGCGCATTGGGTGCCGGCTTGCTGTACTGCGATTTGTGCGCATCCGGCGCATGTGAATCACGCGATGCGCAGAGGCTTTAACGAAGTTGTTGTAAACTCGATTGCCTTTGTAATGAAGAGTCACTCCGTTTCTGAGTTTTTCAACGTCTTCCTTCCAAACTTGTTCGGCTATGTCGATATCGGATGCCGGCATATACCAGAATGCGGCACCTTTAAAGTAGATGTTTTCTGGATTCTTGTCTTTTTCATTGGGATTTTGGTTGTCAAAAACAAAGACGAGGAATTTTGTGGTTTCCAGAAGGTGATGCAGGGCGCAGTTATCGGTATCCCATTTTTGATTGATTGGATCGTTGAAATCGGGAATGGATTGGATCTTAAATTGCTCGGAAGGTTTCCATGGAAAAGCGGCAGCGTTTTGACTCGAATGCCTTTAAGCTCTTCGGCGTCAAACGATACGTAATCATCATTGGGGTCTTTGGAAATACTGGTATTTGAACCAAGCATATGGTCAACCAGCATGAAATTAGTTTGTTTGGGAGATATGTTTTTAGGTATGGTGAAATGAAATTGTTCCGCGATTTCCGTAAATGATTTTCCTTTAAAAGGGTTGAAATAATCCAGAATAATGCTATCGCAGCTTCTGTTTTGCAGCTGCTTTATATCTTTGATGAGAGAAGTCGTTTCGTGGACGTCAGAATGCATAGTTTTGTAAAAGTGACGTCATGAAACTTTGTTTGAAACAGTAAGCTCTGGATTTTGCTCTTGCGCCATTGCTCTGCCTGCTTTTCTGTTTGTTATTCGCTCCTTTAGTGCATGCTGCAAGGGTGTCGGTCATACCTTCGGTCAGTTCATCCGCCCGGTTTTCGACTATGACTATGAATCGTGTTCCAATCCTGTTCGATTCTGAGCATGGTCGCTTCGCTGAGAGGCAGGAGACTGTTTTGCGGAAAATTGGGTTCTGCAAAATCGTCCATAGCTAAAAGGTGGCATATTCGATCTTATATTTGCGCTTATCTTCAGACTGCCCTTTTTCTGAGGCGATTCGACGCAGATACTGCATTAATTCAATGAATCTGTTTTTCTTCCAAAACGAACTTGTCTTGAAATCGGCAGTGCTTTCTTTGGCGTAATTGATGGTATTGAGTACTAGCCTTTCTCCTGCAATGCAAGAAGGACCATCCTTGCTTTTCTTGATATCGATTGGGGAGACTTTAAGCTCGACTTCAGCCTCGGGGAAATCGGGGGCAGAAATGTTGTCGGCGGGATGGTCGAACCAGACATGTTCAATTACATTGCCTGGATAGCTTTTATTCCCTTGTTTTTCGGTGTTGTTGAAATCGATTTCTTCCAATGTTCTGCCAACCGCATCATTGGCTCGTAACTGGACTGCTGTCTTCGTTGTATAGGGACTTTTTTCGAAAAGCGGAGACATGACAAGGTCTGCCATCTTCTGGTCTTCCGGAATCCACTTGTGGTATGCCATCTCTTGCTGAGTGAGCCAGACGGCGCACTGTCCGTTGGCAAGGAAGTTGATTTCGTAATCGCAATAGCAAGATAATAACGTGGATTCGTGCTTTGTCCCTTGGCGAGCTGCCTGCTGATTGCGAGCTCGTCATTATTTGTGATTTCCAAAAGCTTTTCCAGCGCCTGTTCTATATCGGGCTTGCGAAAGCTGGAAACTGCAATCGATGGGAAAAACAGTGCATTTGAGTCCGGGGATTCGACGCATAGGAACTTATCGTTTTTCCTGCAAATCGCTTTGACTGATTTCGCTGTTTTAGACATATTCCTCCTCGTCGGGGATTACTGTGATAGCTAATTGTAGGGGTGCTTCGGAATCAAAGTTGATAAATATGCTCTCGATGGAATTCGAGGAATTCTCGGGATGGGCTGCAGACGACAGGTAGGGAGATGCGCTGTCCGTCGTAACGGTACAGCCATTCGTCGTTGATTTCCGTGTGCTCGACGTGCGGCGAGACATGAATCGCGAAATCGTTGTCGAGGGTGATCAGACCCTGGTCGAAAGCCCTGTCGTGGAACGCGTTCAGCAGCAGGCCGTTCGAGGCGGCCACTTTCTCCGTCGGCGACGAATCCTTCCATGGTTTGATATGACTGGCTACCAATAGCGGATCGATTGCGATTCCCGTGATGCAACAGTGGTCATGGTAGTTATGGATGAGCGTGTTGCGGAAATACTGCTGGTTGACGCGTTGCGTGACCAAGGCCGGACGGTCGTACCCGATCTGCGGCGAGACGATCTGCTCCACGACGGAATCGCCGTTCGCGGCTGGACGGTTGTCGGGACCGTTCAACGCCGATGCCAGCAGTTGGGATGATTCGAATACCAGGGCGTCGCCGCGTTCCGCGTACTCCTCCCATATTTCTCTGTCCAGCCTGCTGCAGTTGGTCAGTCCCTTGGTCGTTCTGTTCTCGTCGAGGGAGGCCAGGTTGCCGAGTTTGAGCGCCACCGCCGAAGGCGAGCGGCGGATGTGGTCTGCGAGTCTCTGGACAGTCGGATTGCGTTTATCCCATTTTCCGGAAGGCAGGATTCGGTACAGTGCGAACGCCATCATGGTCTGTTCGCGTGTCCAGTTGTTTCGTCCTGCCATATGCTCACCGTCCTGTTGAATCCAGGATAGACGTTGTTGGATTGAAAAGAGAGTTAGCGTGGCGGACGTCCGCGGTCGATTTTAAGTCGACTGCTTTATGAGAAGGTGGCAGGCGATGGTGTGGTGCACGGTTTTCCCCGCGAAAGCACCACACGATTTTAAAAAAGGACAAATTGCCGGAAAAAGAGGACGTTTGTAATGAGCGTCCTCTTTTTTGGTGTTCGGCGGGTGCCGAGGTATGAAAAGGATTGGTTTTCGGGGGCTTTGGCTGGATGGTGGTTTGCTAGGCAAGGCGGGGCCGGCCGCGTGCTGCTGGGACGCGGCCTGATAAAAAAGGACAAATTTCGAAGTTGGGAGCATCGGATTCGTCGTCCCGAAAAAACCGCGCGATTACCGGCATTCCCGGGAATATCGGCAATTCGGAAAGCCGGTGCACCCGTAAAACGCGCGTGACGGATCGGAGCCGGCATGTCGCAGCCGCAAAGCTTCCCCGCAATTCGGGCATTGCGGAGGCAGTTTCACACCCCGGAAAATATTCGGACAGATCCGATCGTGTAGCTCATACATGAAGCGTGACGGGCGCGACTGGTCGACCACGAAAAACAGCTTCTTTTTGCATCGCGTCATCGCCACATAAAACAGGCGACGTTCCTCTGCATGCGGCATGCGCTCCACCTCCGGCAGCAGCAAGCCAAGCAGCGGCTCATCGGGAATCGCACTCGGGAAGCCCTTCAAACCGCCGGAACAGCACAGCAGAAACACGAAATCGCGCTGCAATCCCTTGGATTTGTGCGCGGTCATGAATGTGATATCCATGTCCGGTTTCTCAAGAAAAACGATGCTGCCAGTGTGCTCGTCAATCTGGAACAATCCGTCGCAATCGTTGCGTAGCAGCAGGTTCAGATCGCTTCTATAACGTCCCAACATCAGTACCGACGCGGCTTTCGGCAGCTTGCGCAACTGCTCCACAATCGCGTTGAAGCGTTCCTCCTGCGTGGAGCCGCCCAACGCTTTCAGCGAATGGTCCTTCTTATCGGACGGATTATGCAAACGTTTGACATACAGGTTTTTATCCTGCATGACGAATTTACCGCTCGCATCGATGAGACTCTGCCGGAAGCGGCGCGTGGTGGTGATCTGAAACATGCGTGTCGGGCCCCAATCGCGCCAAATCTCCGCAAAATCAAGAATGAGATGAATGTCACTGCCGGCGAAACGGTAAATCGACTGCCAGTCGTCGCCCACGCAGAACAGCGTGAAATCGTTTTGCTCGCGCAGTGCACGAATCAGCTCGTAACGCGGCCGCGACATGTCCTGATATTCGTCGATAAGCACGTATTTGTACGGGTGCCGGTATTCGTTGCGCTGCACACAGCGAACGGCGTCGACGATCATACCGGGAAAATCGATGCCCTGCGTCGTGCGGAAATTGCCGATATACGCGTTATAGAGCGGTTCGATGAGCTGCAGCATTTCACGATTATGGCCGATATGCTTGCCACCGCGCCTTTCGTTGAGCTCGCGCATGCCGCTGATGTCGATGTTGTTCTGCCGCATGTGCTGGATGATGGTCTGCGCGCTTTCAATGAGACTCTGCTTGTACTGGTTGAAACTGTAGTCGTCCGTCGGCAGTTGGAAATCTTCACGTTTCGCGGCGGCACCGTATTTGCCGAACAGTTCCTTCGACATGAGCTTGAACGCCAGCAGGCGGTAGGGGATGTTCTGTTCGAGCAGTCGTTCGAACGTGGCGCGCATTACGCCGTTCGACGCATGCCCGGCGATGATGGGACGATTGGCGATGGTCGATGCACGGCAGATTTCCAGGCCGAGACTGTGGAACGTGCATGCGCGGATCGCTTTGCCGGTACTTGTCATGATGCGGTGTGACATGTCGTCCGCGGATTTTTTAGTGAACGACAGCACGAGGATTTCTTCGGAAGTGGCGCGTTTTGTGGCGAGCAGCCATGCGATATAACCGACGATGGTGGTGGTTTTGCCGGTTCCTGCGCCCGCGAGCACGAGGGTGTTATGGCCCGAGCCGGCGATCGCGCTGATCTGCTCGTCGCTTAGATCGTGTTTTTCGATTTTGCCGATGGTCGCGCGTGCCTTGTCGATTCGTTCGGCCGGGAGCAGTGGTTGCGGGGTAAGTTTTGCGGGTTTGCTCTGCGATTGCTGCGTACGCTGCTGTGTGGTGCGTTGCGATTGCTGGAATGCACGTGACGGTTGCTGCACATGCTGCGTTTGCTGCGTGCGTTGCTTTGATTGCTTTGATTGCTTTGATTGCGGAGTTCGCGCGGGTCGTGTTGTGGATTTCGCGGAGGATCGCGTTTGCTGCGTCGGTTGGGTCACGCTTTCCGCACCCAACACATTTTTCAGCATACTCAACAATCCCATGTCGATCCTTTCCACACGTTAAGCCGCTGCACGGGGCAATTATAATGTGTGAAGGTCTGGAACGCGGGGAAGGGGTGACGTATGCGCGTGCTGCATACTTCCGACTGGCATATTGGCAGACGATTCAAAGGCATCGATTTGCTGGAGTACCAGCGTAAGGCGCTTGAATGGCTGATTGGGCTGATTAAACGAGAACAGGTGGATGTGTTGTGTGTGTCCGGTGACGTGTATGATGCGCCGCGACCGTCTGCCGGAGCGGTGCGATTGTTCAACGAGATGTTCCAACGGCTCGGACTGATGGAGGTCAACGGGCATCCGCTCCATATCATATTCACGCCCGGCAACCACGATTCCGCGGCTCGACTCGGCTTCGCCGCCGCGCTGATGCTGCCGAACGTGCACATGCGTTGCGATATCGCAGACATCGCCACTCCCATCATGGTCGATTCCGCGGATGGCGAGCAACTTGCGATCTACGCGCTGCCTTACCTCGACCCCGATCTTGCGCGTCCTGCATTGCAGGGGCTGCTGAACAGCGCGGACGTATTATCTTCGTCCGCTAAAGTGTCCGATTCTGCAGAATCGGACAAACGGAGAGAAACGAACACCATCCGTCGCTCGCACGAAGGGTTATACGCGCCGCGTTACAGCTCATCACCGCCGATTTGGCCGCCCGACGCAAGGCAAACCCCAAATTGAGCGCTATGCTTATGGCGCACGCCTTCGTATCCGGTGCCACGGCCTCCGATTCGGAACGCAACATCACCGTCGGCGGCGTCGACAGCGTGCCTGCGGAACTTTTTTCCAATTCCGGCCTCGACTATCTGGCACTCGGCCACCTGCACAGACCACAAAAAATCACCATTCCCACGAAACCGACAACCGAATCGCAATTTCATCTCGACCGCACTCCACAGGCGCGTTACAGCGGATCGCTGCTCGCATACTCATTCTCCGAATCGCAGACGCCGCCGGTGGAAGGCAACGGCAAAAGCGTGGTGCTACTTGACTTCACGGACGGCCATCTTGCCAAACCGCGCATCATGCCTGTGGAATCCGGTGAGCCGCCATTCGTGCAAATCAAAGGCACCATGGACGATGTCCTCGGTCCGCTCGCCGAACAATACAGAAACATGTGGGTGTCGATTACGGTGCAAGTGCCGGAATTGCCGCACGGCGCGTACCAGAAAATCGACCGTGCCTACACGCACGCTTTGGAAAAGAATTTCGATTATTCGCAACGAACGCAATCGCAAGAAAGCCGGAAAATGGCCGATCTGAAGCAGGCGACGGACGAAATGGACGTGTTGCGCGATTTCGTGAAATTCTCGCTCGGCCGCACACCGACCGACAAGGAGGAACGCGTGCTGCGCGATGCCATGGAAACGGTACGCAAGAACGCCGGCAAGGAGGTCGCGCAATGAAACTCATCGCATTGAAATTCCGCGGTGTCGGCCCATATAAAGGGGAGTACGCCATCGATTTCGCGGCGCTGACCCAATCGCACATGTTCCTCATCGACGGTGAAACGGGAGCCGGCAAAACCACACTGCTCGACTGCGTCACCTTCGCGCTGTACGGTTCGATTTCCAGCAATACTGAGAACAAAATCGGCGTGGGCGACCGCAACAGGCTGCGCTCGCGGTTTCTGGAAGCTTCGGCCGACGAAACTTACGTGCATCTGATATTCGAGGAGGGCGGGCACTGTTACGCGGTGCGACGCACGCCCGAATACGAGCGGCCGAAACAGCGTGGCGATGGTACGACGAAGCAGAACGCGACCGGCAAAATGGTGCGGGTTGCGAACGATTACGAAATGGCTTTCGCAGCGCTTACCGACGATTCGGCTGTTTCGGCTGATGCCGGCTCGACTGGCGGTTTGGCTGCCGTTGATCGGTATTTCGATTTCCTTGACGAGCCAGGTCATACAGTTGCTGTCGCCTCCCGTGCAAGCGAAGTGGGCAAGGAAGTTGTGCGACTGCTGGGATTGGATCGCAGCCAGTTTTCGAAGACGATTATGCTAGCGCAAGGGCAGTTCGCGCAGTTTTTGCGGATGGGCCCGGAAGATCGTACCAAACTGGTGAAGGAGCTGTTCGGGGCTGAGGAATACGAGGCTATTCAGGACGAATTGGATACGAAACGTAAGGAATTCGGAGATAAAGTCGACGGACAGCGGGCTGCGCTAGAGGAACGGATTCGTGCCGCGCGCGAGAATGCGGAACGGATTGTGGAACGGTTGGAATCCGGCCGACCTTCCGTGTCCGATTCTGGTGAAACGGACACGTGGGACAGGGCTAAGGTATTCCAGTTGTCCGATTCTGCAGAATCGGACATTCAGAGTGGGCTGGAGGGGTCTTGCGTGTCTGATTCGGGAGAATCGGACACTCCGGATGGGCAGGAAACCTCGGAAACGCGCGGTGATGCATGGCGCTGGGGTTTGAACGAATCCGGTGCCATTGACGAGCCGGCACGTAGCGAAACCGACATCGTGGAACAACTCCAAGTTACGTTGCGTGACGTGGAGGCGGATGCGCAACGGCTGCTGGCGCAGACGGAATCGCAAGTCAGCAAAGCCGACGACAAACTGGCAGAAGCGCAGCGGCGCAACGAAGCCGCATGTGAACTGCGCGAATCGTACGAGGAAACGCAATCCGCGCGCAATCGCGCCGACGAGCTGAAATCTCGCAAACCGGACATAGCAAAGCAACGTCGGCAAATCGCACAGGCCCGACAGGCTGCCCCAATCGTGGCAAAACAAGCTGAATGCGAAGCCGCGCAAGCGAAACTGGATGACTGCAACGCGCGTATTGCGGATATTGCAACCGCATTGGCAAACTTCGAATCGAAGAAAACGCTGCAGCAGCGGCATCAGGAGGCCGTTGCCGAGGCCGCAGGCGAGGAAGCGGCGAATAAGGCGCTGGAAATCGCGCAAACGCATGCCGAAAACCTTCGGAAAGCTACGAAAGCTGCCGAACAGGTGAAACAAGCATCTCAGAAAGTCGAAGCATGTGAAGCTGCGCAAACCAAAGCGCAGCAGGAGCGAGAGGCATTGCCAGACGCAAAAGCCACGGCGTCGCAGCTGGAGGAAATCGCCGGAAAACTGGGCGCGCGCGGACAATTGGAGGATGCTCTGACGCAGGCGAAAGCGGTACTCCAGAATGCGCAGACGGCGGAACAGCTGGCCGAGCAGATTGAGACCGCCAAATCCGCATACCAAGCGGCGCGGCAGGCGCGGTCAGAAGCCGAAACGGATGTTCAGCATGCCGAAGAAGCCTTGCGATTGGCGGGTGCGGCGAGATACGCCGAAGATTTGGACGAAGGGCAGGAATGTCCGGTATGCGGTTCGACCACGCACCCCCATTTGGCGGTGCGTCCAGCTGATGTGCTTAGTGAGAAAGCCGTAAAAACGTTGAGAAAACAGGCGTCCGCGTGCGCTGACCGTGAATCGGACGCCAAAGCTGCGTTGGAAAAACTGCGCGCACGGCTTGACGGCGAACGAGAACAATCGCACGGACTGGACGAGGCTGCTGCCGAACAAGGCGTCACGAACGCGCAGACCGCATTGGACGGATTGGAAACGTTGGAGCAGCAACAACGCGCGCTTAAAACGCGGCAGAAGCAAATCGACGCGGCTGAGAAAACGCTGACGGATGCGCACAACGCATTGGTGCAGGCGCGAACTGTGGCACAAGCGGCTTCCGACCAGGCGGAAACTGCTGCGAAAGCCGCGGAAGGCATCACCCAGGAAAGCGTGGACGCCGAACGTGCGGACGCTGAACACAAGCGGGCGGAGGCGAAAGCCAAAGCGCAAGAAGCCGAGACGCTATCCAAGCGCATTGCCGAACGTGATGCTTTGGAACAGCAGGACGTCTCCTTGCAAGCCATGCTTAAAACGCTGAACGAGCAACGCGAGACCATGAAGCAGGCTGTTGCGCAATTGCTGGAAAACAGCGATTTCGCGGATTATGAATCGGCCTCGGCCGCCGCACTGGACGAAGATGAGATCGAGCGATTGCAGTCGCGGATTGACGATTTCGGCAAAGCGTGCGCCGCAACCGACGCCAATATGAAGCAGGCGTGCGAACGGTTGACGGAACGATTGGAAACGTGCCGAAAGCTGTTCGCTAAAACGTTGCATGACATTGCGATTACGGACGTTGCTGGAAGTGTGGACACCATCGAAGTAGCTGCGCAACTATTGCAATCGCTTGATTTTGCGGCGCTCGCCGAAACACAAAACAACGCATCGCAAAAGCGGGACGACGCCATCAGCACACAACAGACTGTACTTGACCTGAACAGGGACCGTGCGAAAATCGCAGTGCAACTTACTAAAGCCGCGCAAACCTGGCAGACAGGCATGACCGATTTCGCTCCGGTACGCACTATGCGTTACTCGCCACCGCAAGTAAGGACTCTCCGTCGGGGCAGAAAGTGTCGCTCATCACCTTCGCTGTGACCGAACGTTTCCGCGACGTGCTCGACCGTGCCAACGAACTGCTCAAAGACATCCACGGCGGTGTCTATGAACTGCGCCTCGGCACGCACGAAGGGCGTGCGGGCGGCAAAACCGGTCTTCCAATCGAAGTGTTCGACCGCCGCACCGAACGTTCCACCGAACCAAGCACCCTTTCCGGAGGTGAAACCTTCTTCGTATCGCTGGCCTTGGCTCTCGCACTCGCTGATGTGATCCAAGCGGAAAATGGCGGAATTTCCATGGAAACACTGTTCATCGACGAAGGTTTCGGTTCATTGTCGGACGAATATTTGGACGATGTGATGGATGTGCTCGACGGCATCGCCCGCACACGCGACATCGGCATCATTTCGCATGTGGGGCAGCTGAAAGACCGTGTGCGTGCGCGGGTTTCCGTCTCGCGTGTGAGTGAAAACGGCGAAAGCCGCCTGACCGTCATGGCGTAGAGTACGGGCGTAGCGCACGGGCGTAGCGCACGTTTTGGCGCGGTTTTGGTGTCATCTATGATTCGTGGATGGCAGCCGTCTTACCGAAGAGCGGCAGATAGCTGCGGGCAGCCGTGGATTCGTCGATTATGGAATGGCGGGGGAGAAGCCCTCTGTTACGCTTCGAACGGATACGTGAGTTCCCAATCCGCACGCAGCGAATCCATAAGCTTCATAATGCGCATCGTATCGGCATGCGGCATTTCCGCGCATTCGGTGCGTTCGTCAAGCACGGCCTGCGCGGCCGCAGCCACTTCATACTCGTAGCCGGTCAGCTGAGCGGGAACGTCATAATGCGCGGTGACGGCATGCGAGCCGTCGAACACGTCAATCGCCTCGACATTGTTGATGTTCTGGCACGTGAGATACCCCTCCGTGCCCCACACCGCGCCCATACGGTCCGAATGGCACAGAATCGAGCTTTGCGCGGTGGCCATCACACCATTCTGGTAATAGAACGTCATCGAATTGTGCGCGTCCACGCCGGTTTCATACGGTTGCATCGACGATTCAACACGTGCGATCGGCGCATTATGCATGATCATGTCGATGAAATTGATCGGATACACGCCGACATCCAGCAGCGCGCCGCCAGCCAGCGCAGGATCGGTGATACGCGCCTTCGCCGTGGTCGGATAGCACAGATTCGCGTCGATCGCCTGCACCTCGCCGATCACGCCGGACGCGATGATATCGTCGATCATGCCACGCGACGGCATATACCGCGTCCAAATCGCCTCCGTGCACAGCATGCCGGTCTCATCCGAAACGTCCAATATCTCACGCGCCTGCTGCGTGTTCGCGCCGAACGCCTTCTCCACCAGCACGCCCTTGCCGGCGCGCATGCACAGCTTCGCCTGCTCGGCATGGAAGTTATGCGGAGTGGCGATATACACAAGATTCACGTTCGGATCGGCGACAAGCTCCTCATACGATCCGTACGACACCGGAAAACCGTATTTCGCTGCGACGCCGCCGCGCGCTCGCCGTCGCGCGCCGCGACGGCATAGGGGGCGACCAGATCGCGGTAGCGATCGTCCTGCGTCATTCGCACCAACGTATCCGCCATGTGCTGTGCGATACGACCCGCACCGAGAATCGCCACATTGATCTGTGCCATGAAATCTCCTTGTTTTGAACTGCCTGTTTGCTACGTTGCAATGACCAGCGTACGCCACATGCGACGGCGGCACGCGTTATGCGAAAACGATTGATCTGGCCTTTGCATAATGGGAAGCCGTGACGGCAGAGCATCGCAGGCAGACAGCCAAACCCGGAAAAACCGGCAAACCCAAGAAAACCGGCAAACCTAGAAAAACCGGCAAACCCGAAAAATACGAGCGGGGCACGCGCAGCTACACCATGTCCCACATCCGCGGCAAAGACACATCCATCGAACGGATGGTACGTAGCTTTCTGTTTGCCAAAGGCTTGCGATTCCGCAAAAACGACAAGCGATACCCAGGACACCCGGACGTGGTACTACCGAAATACCGTACGATCATATTCGTCAACGGTTGCTTCTGGCACATGCACGAAGGCTGTCCGAAAGCCACACGCGTGCCCAAATCGAACGTCGAATTCTGGACCGCGAAACTGCTGCGCAATCACGAACGAGACGTGAGGCAGCGCGCCGAACTCGAAGCGGACGGCTGGAAAGTCATCGTGGTGTGGGAATGCGAGCTCGGTAAGAAGGTGCGCGACGAACGGTTGGAACGGCTTTACCGCGAAATCGTGGACGATTCCGGAAGGGCGGACGATTCCGGGGAATGACAGTCGGCAGGCGGCGTTGTACGAAACGTGGTAAAAACAGGAATATGGGAAATGTTGAGAATGGCGCGCAGCCGCAGTTGTCGAAGCGCGCGCAGATTGCCAATCCGTTCCGTGCCATGGTGTTCGGAGCCATGGCCGATGAGATGATCGCCAACGGCACCGATGTGGTCAAGCTGAGCCTCGGTGAGCCGGACTTCGGCGCTCCTCCGGCCGTCCGTGACGCCATGCGCGAACAGTATGACGGCCGTCCGCTGCCGTACACCGCGGCGATGGGCCTGCCGGAACTGCGCCAGGCGATTTCCGATTTCTATAAGGAACGTCACCACGTCGACGTCGACCCGAAACGCATCGCGATTACCGCGGGCGGTTCGACGGCACTGCTGCTGTCCGCCGCGCTGACGGTCAACGATGACGACGAAGTGCTCATCGCAGACCCGTCCTACCCGTGCAACCGCGAGCTGGTACGCGCGTTCGGCGGCAAAGTCGTGGACGTGCCGACGTCCGCCGCCACCCGATTCCACCTGACGCCGGAACTGTGCAAAGAATACTGGACGGACCGCACCAAGCCGTCATGATCACTTCGCCGTCCAACCCGACCGGCACCACCATCGCCTTCGACACCCTGAAAGCCGTGTGCGACCTAGCCCGTGAGCGTGGCGCATGGCGCATCGTCGACGAAACCTACCTCGACCTGGCCGACCGCGAACCGGACGGATCCGACGTGAAATCCGTGCTGGCCTGCGATCCGGACGCCATCGTCTGCTCCAGCTTCTCCAAGTTCTTCGGCATGACCGGCTGGAGGCTCGGCTGGATGGTCGTGCCCGAATACGCGCTCGAAGCCATGGACGACCTCGCCACCAACTTCTTCCTGTGTGCGCACACGCCGACCCAGCATGCGGCGCTCGCCTGCTTCACGCCGGAAACGCTGGCCGTGTGCGAGGAACGCCGTCAGGAACTGCTGGAGCGCCGCCGCATTGTGGTGGACGGTCTGGCCGAGATCGGTCTGCCGCTGGAAGTCGAACCGAACGGCGCATTCTACGCGTATTTCAACATTTCCAGCACCGGTTTGGACGCGTGGACGTTCTGCGAGCGTGCGCTGAAGGAAGCGCATATCGCGCTGACGCCTGGCCGTGATTTCGGCGAGGCCACCGCGGATACGCACGTGCGCCTGTCGTACGCGGCTTCCCGCGAAGCCCTGCGCGAAGGATTGAAGCGTCTTGGCGATTTCGTAGCCAAAGTGCGTGGCTGAGGTGCGTGGTTGAGATACTCGGCTGAAACATATGCCTGAAGCGCGATTTTTCACGCCGATGCAATCGTTTCCCGTATTGTGATCATTGGATGCCCACCCTCCTTTCCGAGGGTGGGCACCGTCATATTTGCAAATGTTGTCAAGGTATGTCGCGCAATAGGTGAAACGTTTAAACTATTATGCTGTGAACCATGGTTACATTGCATTCGCACGCCACCCGACTTGGCGTGCTTGACATCGGTTCGAACACCGTCCACATGCTCATCGTTGACGCGGCTCCGGGCGCGCGCCCCGAGCCCGAGGCCAGCACCAAAAGCACCATTCGCCTGATGCAGTATCTCAAAGATGACGGCAGCATCAAAAAAGCGGGCACCGAAGCCTTGCTTAGCGCGGTTGAAAAGGCGATGAAACTCGCCGAAGAATACGAAATCACCCAGCTGCTGGTCCTGGCCACTTCCGCACTACGCGAAGCGCCGAACGGAGGCAAGATCCTACGCAAGATCGAAGAGGCCATCGGCCAGCCGGTCACCGTGCTGTCCGGCGTGGATGAGGCCCGACTCACCTTCCTGGCCGCCCGCCGTTGGTATGGCTGGGATGCCGGTCGTCTGCTCGTCATCGACATCGGCGGCGGCTCGCTCGAAGTGGCCATGGGCTCCGACGAGGACCCGACCGTCGCGCTGTCCGTGCCCGCCGGAGCTGGCCGCGTGACCCGCGAGTCCTGCCGGAAAGCGGCGTCGCGGATGATGACGATCTGGAAGCTGCCCGCAAGAACATCCGCAAGATCCTCGAGCCAATGGTCAAGTCGTTCCCCAAATCGAAGCATCCGATGCATGCCGTGGGCACGTCGAAGACGATTCGCTCCCTGGCCCGTCTCGCCGGTGCGGTGATGCGACAACCGGGCCGTGTGGACACGTCGATCATGACGATCGACCAGCTCGAGGATTGGCTACCGCGTCTTGCGGCCATCGCCCCGGACCAGCGCACCGCATTGCCGGGCGTCACGCCGGAACGTACGTATCAGATCGTCGGCGGTGGCCTGGTGATCGATGAGATTATGAAGGCACTGGACGTCAAAGAAATCGAAATCTGCCCGTGGGCGCTGCGAGAAGGTGCGATTCTGCGCTGGCTCGACCAGTTCGGCCGCACAAGGCTTGGTTTCTAGCGGCTTCGCGGCTGTGGCGCGTTGTTGAGAGCGCGCCTTGGTCACGTTGCCAAACCTCGCTTACGGCTCGGCTGTAATTGTTGCAATTACTGGAATCTCGGTAATCGTAACGATTGCAGCCGAGCTTTGTATTACGGCGGTATTACTGCCCTTGCAGTTCCTCCAACTGACGCTTCGTCTTGTGCAGTTTCGCGAAAATTTCATTGCGCTGTTCGGGATTCTTGGCACGCTGATGGTCGCGTGTGAGCTTATCGACCTGCGCGGTAAGATGCGCAATCTGCATGCGTCGGGCAAGACGCGTGTTCACGTCGATGGGGGAGGGGTCGTCCAGAATCACCTGCGAGCATAGCGACTCCCACAAGGCGTCCATGGAATCGACCGCCGGATCCGTGGCGTTCAGCGTGGCCTCGCCGGCCGGCTGCCAATCGGAAGCGAACACCTTGGATGTGGTCGTGTGCCCGGCACGTGCCGGCAGCGCTCGACGGACGGCGAACGCGCACTCCTGACGCGTCGTACCTTCGAAATCGGCGTCGCGTACGCAAACGAACAGCATGCCCGACTTGCGTTGCATCGCAATCAATTCGACGATATCCGTCGGAACGGCGGCGTTTGGTTCGTGCAAACGCAGGCCGATCACCAGTATTTCCGGCACGCGCGTACCGGCGGCAAGCTTCGTATTGCGCGCCTGCAGCAGCGACAGCATGGTGATTGATTCGATGTCGTTCGCCAATCGCTGCTTTGTTTTGGCGGAAACCGGAATCTTCGCCACGAACAGGCCTTTCGGCAGCTTCGACTTCTCGGCGGGAATCGCAGTGGAATTCGGCAGACCCAAAGTGGTTGCGGAAACGGAACCGCAGGAGGCGATCGTCATTGCTGGCCTTCTTTCGTAAGCACGCCGCAATTGTTGCGGCATTGCTTCGACTGTAGCGCATATGCATTGCGATTGCCGGCATTCGCGCGATTACTGGCGATCATTGGCGATTGGGGAACGCGATTGCAGTGCGCGACACGCCGAAGTTTGCCGATTGCCGCATGTTCGCGTATTATTTCCTCTTGCGGTGATCATAGCCTAGGTGAGACGCCCGGTCCCATTCCGAACCCGGAAGCTAAGGCCTAGCACGGCGATGGTACTGCACTCGAGAGGGTGTGGGAGAGTAGCAAGTCGCCGCGTTTACTCTTTTCGAATCCCGAGTTGAGCTGAGCTCCTCGGGATTTTTCGTTATCTGTCAAAGCAACTGACAAGAGTGCGTCGCCACTATCTTTTACATTGCCAATGCCGTTACGCCGTCAGCGTGACTGTCGTCTATCCAATATATAAAAAGTATATACGTCTTATATAAATTGATTGTCGAAGCGGAGGAACCTTCATGATCATCTCGGTCATCAACCTCAAGGGCGGCAGCGGCAAAACCACCACCGCCATGGCGTTGGCCACCGCGGCCGCACGGCACAACCGCAACGTGTCCGTGCTGGACACCGATCCGCAAGGCGACGCCACCACATGGGCGGGCGACGCCGAAGACGCCGGCGAAACCCTGCCGTTCACCGTGGACTCCGCCAATATCGGCAAACTGAAACGACTGCGCAAAACCATGGCGGATGACGAACTCGTCATCATCGACTGCCCGCCGGCCGGCAACGTGGTGGACGTGGCCTGCGATGTGGCCGATTTCGTCATCGTTCCGGCCACCCAGGGGCCATTCGAACTGAGCCATGCGCTCGAAACCGCGGAAAGCCTCGACGCGGCCGGCAAACCGTACGCGCTGCTGCTGCTCAAAGTGGAAAACAACAAGCTGGCCGGCAATGCGGTCAATCTCATCCGCGAACGCGGCGCCAGCGTCTTCGACGCGTCCGTACCAAGCGCGTGGGCATGCAGAAAGTCATCGGCCACGCATTTCCCAGCAATCTCAATGGGTATGAAGACGTGTATCTCGAACTTGAGGAGCGATCGCCTGATGGCCATTAGAAAACCGAACGGTGGTGCGAAGGCAGCGTTCACCGCTCCGCTGACCAGCGTGCAGGACACCCGCAGCCGTGGCAATGGCAACGGCAACGGCGAACGTGTGCTCATGAGTTTCAAAATTCCATCCGATCTGAAAATGATGCTGCAGGAAAACGCGCGTGAACGCGGCACCACCGCCAGCCGCATCATCATCGACGGCATCCGCCACGAGCTCGGCCTCGACGACTAAGCCGAAGGCGTGAAGGAAACCGTCGGAACATCAACGGAACGGACATAAACGGACACGGGCGGACATGGATGGTCGCGGACGTGCGTTCCGAAAAAACAAGGGAATGGTATGGCTCAGGCAAAAACACGCCAGCCGCAAGGGCCGGCAACGGGCAAATCGCAAGCGTCGGCCAAAGCGAATCGGGCTAAAGCAAAACCGGCCGCAACGAGACCGGTCAAGCCGCTACGCACGCTGAATAAGACGAAAACGCATCGCGTACGCAACTTCATCTGCGCGGTGATTGCCTTCATATTCGCGCTCGCCGCGCTGCTGGGCACTGTCACGCACATTCTGCCGGAAGAACTGCAGGCGTTGCCGTATATGCCGATCGTCGTCTCCCTAGTGCCATGGTTCACGCTGCTCGCCGTAATCGCGCTCGTCTGCGCCATCGTCTCCAAACGTACGGTGTCCATCGTGATGGCCGTTCTGGCGATTGCGTTGCAGGCGTTCTGGCAGTATCCGTTCTTCTACCAGCCTTCGAAACTGCCACGTGCCGCAGTCGCGGCGGCGTCCGGCGAAACCGTCAACACGGATGACGGCTACGCGCGGCTGATGACGTGCAATGTGTACAAAGGGCGCGCCGATGCGCGTGAGATCGTGGATCTGGTGCGCAGCGAACACGTCGAGGTGCTTGCGTTGCAGGAGACGACCGACGCTTTCGTGGACGATCTGAACCGTGCCGGCATCGCCTCGTATCTGCCCTATGCGCAGGTGTCGAGTTCGGACGGCGTGTACGGCAACGGCCTTTGGTCGGCGAGTCCGCTTGACGACCCTTCCGATGACGATGTCGATTCGAGCGCGTCGTTCATGCCGGGCGGCACCGTTTCGTTCAATGGGGGAGCCACGCAGGTGCGTTTCGTATCCGTGCATACCACGTCGCCGACGAACGATTACTGGCAGCAGTGGAAGCGGTCGCTCGACGAACTGGCGAAACTACGTTTCGACACTAGCCGACGGTACGTTTTCATGGGTGATTTCAACGCGACGTACGACCATACGCCGTTCCGCAACATTCTGGGAAACCGTTTCTCCGACGCCTCCCGTCAGGCCGGCGAGGGATTGAAATTCTCATGGCCTGCGAATGTCGATTACGTGCCGTCGTTCGCCGGAATCGACCATATCGTACTGGATTCCGGCATGCAGGTCGGACAGGTGCGCACAGTCAAAGTGGACGGCAGCGACCACAAAGCGCTGCTGGCGATTGTGCGGGTCGGCTAAGCCCGTGGCTAGACGGTGACGACCGGCATGTTATTCGAATATCAGATGCAGGCGATGACGTTCGTGCATTGCGGTTCTGTGGGCAGCATCGGCATGGTGAACTGGTCGAGCAGCTTGTAGGAGAGCGGTCCGGGCAACTGTCCTACCGGATTCGTGTGCGCCAGCCGTTCCACAATAGAGAAATATGGTATGTCTTGCATGCTGATCCCTTGGTCTTCCAAAGGTGATGTATGGGTTGTGCGGTTGCTTTCCGATGCTTCCATAGCAGAAGGGGGAACCTTTTGGATACATTCACTCAACCGCTTAAGTATCCGTTTGCCACTATAACAGAGGGAGGGTCATTGTGCCTGTGCTGGAGGGTGGCGGTGAGATGGTGTTGTCCGGATTGCGGACGTGCGATTGATCTTGGATGCTGCCGATGGCGATGCGCGCCGACAATGTACGGGGATATGAAAAAGTGCCCCAGATAGGAATCGAACCTACGACACCTTCTTTAGGAGAGAAGTGCTCTATCCACTGAGCTACTGAGGCAACGAGTCACCATTGTACACACAATATGGACTCGACATGACGGGTAATCGGACCTGATTGTTCGGGCTCAAGCCGTTTGACGGACGTTCCGGTGGAACGTCCGTAGGTGAGGGGAGCGGCTGTGCCGCAACGGATGCTCAGGCCAGATTGTCTTGCGTGCCTGCGGTGTTGGCCGCGGTGGCCTGCTCTGCCTGCGCGGCGTCGAGCTTGGCTCGGACCTCGCCAAGCAGGCTCTGCGCGCGCTTGGCCAACGCCTCGCCGATCTCCCACTGCCGCATGGACTGGTCGAGGTTCAGGCCGCCCGCCTCCAACGCCTGCACGGCCTGGATGAGCTTGTCGCGCGCCTCCTCGTATGGCATCTGCGCGATGGCTTCGCGTTCCTTGTCGGTCAGGCTGGATGCGGGGGTGGTTTCGTTGGTCATTGCTGCTCCTTCGTTACGGTGGTGACTTCGGATACGATCATGCCGTGCTTCAATGTCATGGTGAGCTGGTCGCCGGTGTTCACGGCGCTCGCATCGTCGATTACGTGACCGTCGGCTCCCTGCACCACGGCATAGCCTCGGTTGAGGGTGGATTGCGGGCTGAGCGCAGTCAGTGAGGCGTGCGCTTTTTCGATGGTGAGGCTTGCGTCGTCAAGAATACGTGTCAGGCCGATTCTCATGCGGGTTCTTGCGTCATCGATGAAACGCTGATGCGGTTCCAACATGGTGAGCGGCTGGGTGAGGCTTGGACGGTTCGCGTAGCCTTCGATAAGCCTGGTCTCGTTGGAGACGGTGGCGTCGATGCGCATGCGCATGCGGTCCAGGTTCACCTGAATCAGCTGCATCTGCTCATGCACGTCCGGCACGACCTTCTTCGCTGCGTCGGTCGGCGTGGAGGCCCTGAGGTCGGCCACCAAATCCAGCAGTCCAATCGTCCTCATGCCCGATGGCGGAAATCAGGGGAGTGTGGGCCGCCGCCGCGGCGCGCACCACGTTCTCATCGGAAAAGCCAATCAGATCTTCGAAAGCGCCGCCGCCACGCGCCACGATGATCACATCCACATCTGGATCGGCATCCAGCTGCCGGATGGCCGCTACCACGTCCGACGGGCACTGCTCGCCCTGCACGTGCACATGCGTCACCTTGAAGCCGACGACGGGCCAACGCAGACGCACGTTGGTGATGACGTCGCCTTCCGCACGTGCCTGCGGCGCGCAGATCAAGCCGATGCAATGAGGAAATTCCGGCAACGGCTTCTTGCGATCGGCGTCGAACAGACCTTCTCCCTTAAGCTTCTTGCGCAGCTCGTCGATCATGGCCTTCAGACTGCCGCCCGCGCCGGCCGCGATGATCGCGTCGCCGCGCAACGACAGCGACGTGCGCTTCATCCACACGTTCGGCTTGCCGTGGATGATGACACGGTCGCCCTGCACAAACGGCGCCGCCGCCGCGGCGAACCGTCCGAAGCCGTTGACTTCCATAGCGATGTCCTGCTGGTCGTCGCGCAGCGTGATGTAGGCGCTTCCCTGACGACGCGTGTTGATCTGCGTGATCTGCCCGGCCACCCATACGGAGGGCCAACGTTCGACCGCCGTGTAGAACTTCTCGCTGAGCAGGCTCACCGGCCAAGGGTTGTCGGCGGTGGTTTCCGACGCCAGACGGGGCAGCGGCTTCGACGTCTGCTGTGCCGTCGGTGGGTTGTAATCCGGGTTCCAAGTCATAAGTCAAGATTCCATCATCTTGCGGACAAATGGAACATATGTTCGAGTGTTGCGAATGCTCCGTGCGTGAAGATAGTACGGTGTGTGGGGCTGTGTCAAAACGACACTCCGAGATGAAATCGTTACTTTTGTCACACAAGGCAAAAAATGGCGAAATCTCGCCAAAAGTAGAATATATAGTTTCTCTAGCGGCGTGGTGACACTACATTTAGTGCCGACCTTGGCGTAGAGTGTGCATCTGTAGGTACGAACGGGCATGCGGACGAAGCATGAAACCTGGCCGGATGGGTCCGGCCCGGAAAGGAAATATACATGGAAACCCAGACTCTGGAAGGCGTTGCGACCGAAACCGAGAACGCGCCGGAAATGGTCAAGGTGCTTGTCGAGAAGCGCGACGGGCGTGTGGTCGATTTTGATCCGATCAACATCATCAGCGCGGTGAAATCGGCTTTCGCCGACCTCGACAAGAAAATCGGTCCTCAGGAGGAACGGCTGATTCGCGACATCGCCAATCAGGTCGAGGCCGAAATCAAGGACCGTTACAACGGTCCGGCGAAGATCGAGGACATCCAGAACCTCGTGGAGCATGGCTCATCGAGGACCATCTGTACGACGTGGCCCGCACCTACACCAACTACCGTCTGAACAAGGACATCGAGCGCGCCAAGCCACGGACATCAACGAGGCCGTGCGCCGCTTGGTGAACCGTGACGAGGCTCTGGTGCGCGAGAACGCCAACAAGGACTCCAACGTCTACTCCACCCAGCGTGACCTGCTGGCCGGCGCGGTGTCCAAGCGTCCGCCTTCTCCATGCTGCCGGACGCGGTGTCCAACGCCCACATGAAGGGCGACATCCACTTCCACGACGCCGATTACTCGCCGTTCACCG
>ENA-OQIG01000238-OQIG01000238.1-human-gut-metagenome-genome-assembly--contig:-NODE-238-length-32485-cov-3.601273_pt1 | contig 32485 bp, 28 predicted proteins | sample MGYA00242576_ERZ504741 | MGnify/ENA primary metagenome ERZ504741 (study PRJEB26092, sample SAMD00036436) | human gut metagenome | host: Homo sapiens | study: EMG produced TPA metagenomics assembly of... | reverse complement strand
ATTTCATTGTATGTAGTACTCCATCCCCCACTCAAAGGAACCCAAGCCCACATTCCCACCGACTTTTGCCACGTGATGAATCTATATACCCCGCTTGTTGCATATATATTTCAGCGTGGTGAGTATATATACCTACTACGCTGAATATATAGATCCATCAGCTAATTTGAGAAAACTGAATGCGCTGAAAGCACTCTACCTTGTTTGCAGTATCTTTCTGCGAGGGATGTCTTTTTCCGCTTTCAGCCGCTATTTCCTCCTATCAAGGCGTTTGCAGACAACACTGAAACGGCTGAAACCGGATTATAACATGAATATTCAATAAGAGGGTTTTGGCAAGGTCAGAACCGGATAGTTGGGTGTTTTAATCATTGTCTTTTTGAGATAAGAACCATTTCTCCGATGGAACGGGTTGATTTGGTGAAAAGTGAATATTTAATGGCTATTTTTTAAATATTGATTTTTGTTGTTGTACCTATTTTTGTGACGTTGATTTTAGGAGAAAAACCAATTGTTTGATTAATGGAGACTCTTATTGTCAGCGAATAGAAAATCTTAATAACTTAAATTTATGAGAAACAAATTCTTTTTATGTCTTTTCGTGTTAGTATCGCTAACAGCTTGTAAAGACACTAAATGGGTAGAAGTTCCGGGTGAATGCCCCCTGAAGGAGCAATCACCGGACAGCCGGGAGTGGATGATCCGGCTGAGAAAACATTAATCAATTGTCAATACATTGGTGGTGACCCTTTCGAATTAAACCGTATTCCGGTAGAAAATCTGATTGTCAGCAATGATCTTATTTATTTGGCTGCGCGTCCTTATGCTAATGGAGATATAGCTTTTGACTTGCCTATAAATGATGCAACTTTTACAGGCGGGGTTTCGCATGAAGCTACTTATGAGGGACGTAGCGGTGTGATAAAATTTGACGGAACCGGAAAAATGAATGGAAAAGATGGATTATTGCATTCTACAGAAGAGACATTTAATAAAAGTTTCACTTTTGCTACCTATATATTTATAGATGAGTGGGTGCCCGGAGCATATATCTTTAAAAAAACAAGTGGAGATAAAGTGTTGGCTGCCTTACAATTAGGTGCTAACGAGCAGACTGTGAGCTGGGCGTTGGGAAATGCATCAGTGACAGCAGGTACCTATGTGGATGCCAAGGGTTTGGCTCCGGGAGCTTGGCATTATCTGGCGGTAGATTATGATGGCAATAAAAAGCAATTCAGGATTTTTGTAGATGCGTGGTCTTCTACGCTTGACAAAGAAATCGTATTGCCTACTGCCCGTGCCGATTTTTATATAGGTGAAAACTTCAAAGGCCGTTTGGATGAAACTTCTTTTTGGAGTATGGCAGCAGGTACTGGTGGGAAGAATGGTATAAAATTCGATAATTGGAATATGGTAGCAAAAGTGTTGGCTTATTGGCAATATGATGATTCTACCAATCCGGGGAAGGACTCTCACACTTGGTTGGACCGTTGGAAAAAAATACGCGAAACCTTGGCAGCTCAGGTAGGTAATGACAGCCGAAAATTACGATTAGGATTCGGCAGCGGGCAATGGAGGCAAATGATGAGTGCTGATAATACGCGTACCGCATTTGCTAATAATTTGAAGAGTGTTTTGAAGGAATATGAATTTGATGGAGTAGACCTTGATATTGAATGGCCTACTACGGAGACAGAATATGCTAACTACAGTGCGACGATTGTGAAAATCAGACAGATACTTGGCAAAGACGTATGTTTCTCCGTATCCCTTCATCCGGTTGCTTATAAAATTTCGAAAAATGCGATTGAAGCTTTGGATTTTATGTCTTACCAATGCTACGGACCGGCAGTGATGCGATATTCTTACGAGCAATTTGTAAAAGATGCAGAAATGGCTGTTGAGTACGGGATTCCGGCAGATAAACTGGTTCTCGGTGTGCCTTTTATCGGGACTACCGGTGTAAATGGAGAACAAGTCTCTTACTCTGATTTTATAAATGGTGGACTTTCGGATGTTGCTTTGGATGAATTTACGTATAATGGCAAAACGTATACTCTTAATGGTCAGAATACGATTCGTAAAAAAGCGAAGTATGCTTGTGAGGAAGGCTATAGAGGAATAATGAGTTGGGGGTCCGATGTGTCGGTAAATAATGAAAAATCATTGTTGAAAGCGATACAAGAGGAGTTTGTTGCTTATGAGATTAATAATCCCAAGTAAATGTAATCTTAATTATTAAATGTAATATTATGAAAAAAGAAAAATTAATGAAGATACAAGAACGACTTGTTTTTCTTCTGATTTTCCTATTCTTATTGCCGATAGGGGTCATTGCCCAACAAAAGATGATTACGGGGCAAGTAGTGGACGAACAGGGAGAAGCTGTTATTGGCGCCAGTGTGATGGTGAAAGGTGCAAAAACCGGAACAATTACGGATTTGGACGGAAATTTTTCTGTTCAGGGAAAAGCGGGGCAAACGCTTTCTATAAGTTATGTTGGCTATACTCCATTGGATGTGAAAATTACAAAATTACAAAACAATCGATTCGTATTGAAGGAAAACACGGAAGTGCTTGATGAGGTTGTTGTTGTCGGTATGGATACGCAAAAGAGAAATACAATTACGGCGGCGGTATCTGTAGTGAAAGGAGATGATATCGTCAATCGTCCCATAACGGACCTCACCAGCGCTTTGCAAGGTAATGTAGCAGGATTAAATTTCGCATCGGATGCAATGGGAGGAGCTAAAGGAGGTGAGTTGGGTACGGATATAAAATTCAATATCCGTGGTGTTGGCTCTATCAATGGTGGCGAACCGTATGTATTGGTAGACGGAATCGAACAAAGTATGCAGAATGTGAATCCCGCCGATGTTGCTAGTATCAGTGTGTTGAAAGACGCCTCGGCAGCCGCGATTTATGGTGCCCGTGCCGCCTATGGTGTGGTATTGGTTACAACTAAAAGTGGAAATTCGGAAAAAGCTAAAGTAAGTTATTCGGGAACAGTTGGTTTTAGTTCTCCTATCCGTACTCCACAGATGATGAATTCTTTGGAGTTTGCTTATTATAATAATGCTTTGTATGATGCCGGTGCATCTGCTTCGGGGATTAATAGAATCTCAGACTCGGTTATAGAAAAGATTAAGGGATTCATGCAGAATCCATATTCAGAGGAATTTCCGGGAATAGATGTATCTAGTAACGGAGAAGACTGGGCTAGTGCATATTATGCCCAGTATGGCAATACGGATTGGTTTAAATACTATTACAAGGATAAGTCCATTCGTCATTCACATAATTTGAGTGTACAGGGTGGATCGCAGAAGATAAACTACTATATCGGTATGGGATATGTCTATCAGGAGGGCTTTCTGGATCATGTTAAGGATGATTTGAGCAAGTATAATCTGAATACAAAGCTACAGGCGAAGCTACTGACTGGTTGAGATTCAACCTAAATAATAATATAACTTTGCAAATGATAAAACGTCCGATGCCCAACCAGTCTATTATTTATAATAAGATAGGTTCGCATCGTCCGTCACAAGTTACACATTTGCCGATTGATTCAAAATATAATATTCCCAGCTGGAACGAAACGCTTTTCATGCAAAATTCGAATTATGAAAATAATCGGCTTTCAGATGCCTTGTCAGTATCCGCTACGGCTACTCTAATGAAAGGATGGGATGTTACGGCTGAAATGAAGATACGTTTTGATGTAGAAAATAACAATATGATTCTATATGAGAATCCGCAATATGAAACTCCTTTAGGGACGCTAAAACCGGGTGATGCTACTGGACGCAGGCAAGGATTCTCTTATCCGAATATCGATTGGAAGTTAATGAAGTTCGGTTCTTATGCCCGTGGAAGTCTGTTCAATTATTATTTGTCGCCTAATGTGTCCAGTATGTATATTCAGCAATGGGGAAAACATTCTTTCAAGGCAATGGCGGGATTCCAAATGGAAATGAAAGAAGATTCCAATGAGTATATGTATAAAGATGGAATGATGAGTAATGATATCTTTTCTTTTGCAAATGCCAGCGGGAACGTCATAGCCGGAGAAGATCGTACACATTGGGCTACAATGGGGGCTTACCTTAAGTTGAACTGGAATTATGACAATATATATTTCTTTGAGTTCAGCGGGCGTTATGATGGCTCTTCACGTTTTGCAAAAGGAAACCGTTGGGGATTTTTCCCTTCATTCTCTGCTGGTTATGATATTGCCAGAACAGATTACTTCCAGAGGCTGAAACTTCCGGTGTCTCAATTGAAAGTCCGTGTGTCTTATGGTCGTCTGGGTAATCAGAATGGAGCCGGATTATACGATTATCTGGCTACTATGTCATTGGATGCTTTGGGATCTAATGGTTGGTTATTGCCTACTGCCTCTTCTGCCAGTGCTATCAAGGGAACGATAGCAAAGACCCCTAAAATGGTAAGTCCGTTTATTACATGGGAAAAAGTGGATAATGCAAACTTGGGACTTGATTTGATGCTGTTCGACAATCGGCTTTCTTTAGAAGCAAATATATACCAGCGCATGACAAGGGATATGATTGGCCCGGCCGAAGCTATTCCCGATATTAGTGGTATAGCTTCCGAAAACCGCTCTAAAATAAATAATGCTACATTGCGTAACCGCGGATGGGAGCTTTCGGTGAACTGGCATGATCAGCTGAAATGTGGATTTAGTTATGGCGTAGGATTCAATGTGTTTAGCTATAAGGCTGTCGTTACCAAATATAATAATCCAGATGGAACCATTTACAATAATCACACCGGGTATGGTCCTAATAAAGGATATTATGAAGGGATGGATCTTGGTGAGATTTGGGGGTATCAGGCTGACGACCTTTTCATGACAAACCGTGAGATTGATGATTACTTGCGAAAGGTGGATATGAGTGCGCTCAAGCCGGATGACATGTGGCGTCGTGGAGATTTGAAATATATAGATTCCAATAATGATGGGAAAATAGATGGTGGTGACGGTACGATATACAATCATGGTGACTTGAAGATTATTGGTAATACAACTCCCAAATATTCGTTCGGTATCAATTTGAATGTGGGATATAAGGGTTTTGAAGTATCTACTTTATTGCAAGGAGTGGCAAAAAGGGATTTCCCGATTTCGGGAAGTAGCTATATGTTTAGTGCAGGTAGCTATAACTTCAAGGAGCATCTGGATTATTTCAGCCCGGAGACTCCGAATGGCTTTTTGCCTCGTCTGACTAGCTGGAAAAATAATCAGGACTTTTATGTAAATACAGGGTATAATTCAACTCGCTATTTATTGAATGCAGCTTATATGCGTATGAAGAACCTGACTGTATCATATAATTTCGATAAGAAGTTGCTAAAACATATCGGTATTAGTCGACTGAAATTGTATGTAGCATGCGATAACCTGTTTACTGTAACAAAATTGCCAAAACAGTTTGATCCGGAAACGCTTAATCAGGTGAACGGAATGGCTGGAGGTACTACTACAGAGGCTCCGGGTCTAACCTCACCGGTCGTATCTAATGGTAATGGTATGGTGTATCCGCTAAACCGGAATTTTGTATTCGGACTTGATTTTACTTTTTAAATAGAGGATAATGATGAAAAAATATATTTATTAGCAGTAGCTTTAGCCGGTACTTTATTGACTTCCTGTTCTGACTTTCTGGATAAAGTGCCTTTGGTGGTGCCCAGTAGCGAGACATTCTTGACGAATCAAAGTGCCGTGACTAATTATGTCAATGGTTTGTATATTGCTCTTCCTTCTGCAGGTGCCTATGGCATGGGAATAATGGGAGAAGAAAAGAATAGTGATAATATGGTAGCCATGGTGTATGACAGGCGTATGAACGGGGAGTTGCAAGAATCTATCGGAGGCGTAACAGAATGGCAGAAAGGATACCAGAATCTACGTAGTGTCAATTACTTCTTAGAATATTATAAAGTACCGGCAGCTGAAGAAACAGCGGAAGTATTATCTCTGAAAGGAGAAGCCTATTTCTTTCGTGCATATTGGCACTATTACTTGTTGACTAAATTCGGCAGTATTCCTGTGATGGACAAGTTTTGGGATGGAAACGCTACCGTTGGCGGGTTACAGATTCCGGCACGTGATCGTTCGGTAGTGGCACAATTCATTCTTGATGATTTGAAGGCAGCTAAAGAGTTGCTATATTCCCGCAGCAAATATCAGGGATTGCGTATTTGTAAAGAAGCTGCTATGGTTATGGCGATGAGAGTGGCACTCTTTGAAGGTACGTGGGAGAAATATCATAAAGGTACTGACTTTGCCGCTGCCGAGTATAAATCAGATGATTTTTTGCAGCAAGTACTTACTTTGGGGGATGAATTGTTTCAAATGGGTATTACATTAAACACAAAAGAGAATGATAAATCAGTGAAGAATATTGATGATGCGTATGGAAACCTGTTCAATTCAAAAGATTTGTCGGCTACTCAGGAAGTGTTGTTTTGGAAGAAATATTCAATTGCCGACAACTTGGTTCACAGTTTAAATACGAATTTATCCAGTGGAATGTGTGATGCTGAAGGACCAGCCGGACTTTCTCAATCATTAGTAGATAATTATTTAAGTGTGGATGGCAACTTTATTGATCCCACAGCCGCAAAATTTAAAGATTTCAATGAATCTTTTAAGGATAGGATGGTCGGTTGCTGGCCACTGTAATGCATTCGGACTGTAAATACAAATCGATGACAGTGAAAGGAGCTAAGAAAATGCTGGTGAAGGCTTATTCAGAGGAAGATAAAGATTTAATCAATCCTCCTCAAATTGTAAGTACCGGAAATCAGAGTAATACTACCGGCTATCATATCCGTATGGGAATTGATACTACATTCGTAAGTGGGCAGGGAGAAACTGCCACTCCAATGATTCGTTATGCAGAAGCCTTGCTGGCTTATGCAGAAGCTGCGGAAGAATTGGGAAAATGTGACGCTGCTGTTTTGGAGAAGACTATAAAGCCATTACGCGAACGGGCCGGAGTCACTTATCTCGCTCCATCAGCTATTGATCCCAATTTCCCTGATTTTGGTTATACAATTTCTGCCAATCTGCAAGAAATCCGTCGGGAAAGACGCTCTGAACTGCCATTGCAGGGAATGCGTTTGGATGATTTGATGCGTTGGAGAGCACATAAGTTATTCCAGGGGAAACGTGGCGGAGGCGCTTACTTTGGAGCCGGCAGCGTTTTATATAAATCAATTGATCCGAAGAATGAAGAATTGGCTCAAATTCTGGTAGACAATAACGATTACTTGGATCCACTGAAAAATGTTCTTCCACGTGGGTTCCAGTTTGATGCGGGACGTGATTATCTACTTCCGATTCCACCGAGCGAGATATCATTGAATAAAGAACTGACACAGAATCCGGGGTGGCGCAAAAATTGAGAAGCATCAACTTAAGTTCATTGATAATTATAAAGAAAAAAACATGAAGAATATATTCTACAAACTATTTTCAATATCTCTATTGGGTGTATGCTTGATGGGATGTGAAGATGAAACTAAGTATTTGCCTTTACCACAAGCTGTTCCTTTTACGATGACTGTCAATAATACGACTTTTGTAATGGGCGAAAAGTTAGTTGTCGATTTGGATATTAATCCGGATAAGGATGGAAGCGAGGTTTTGGCTAACGAAGATTTTGATATTTATTTTACCGCTAAAACTGGTACGGAGGATGTGTCCGGCGTATTCAAAGATTTTCATAACATCGTTACTTTTCCGAAAGGTGAGAAGAGTATTCGTGTTGAGTTCCCTCTGAAAGAAACTGGATTGGAAGGAAGTAAAAACTTTAATTTTGTAGCTTTTTCCCGCGGATACGAGATTGGTAACCCTAGTTTTCCTATGAAAGTGTCCGATTACTATCGGGTAAATATGGCAATACAAGGCAATGCGGACAATATAGTAACGGAAGGTGATAAATTTGTGTTGGTAGCCAGTCTGGATAAACCGAGGGCAATACCTATTGTGGTAAGTATCAGCGCAAAAGCGGAGGATGAGAGCTCTTTTGAAAATTTGCCCAGTGAACTGACTATTCCTGCAGGAGCGCTGAACGCAAAAACTGACCCTATATCTTTAGTTATGGATGGAGCGAAGACAGGAGACAAGGAGTTGACATTGAATTTCACTTCAAACTCTGAAGCTAATCCGATGAAGTCTGATCAATTAGTAATTATGATGACTGACCTCGAATCTCTTGCCAATCCGGATATGTATGATCCGACCTTGGTGTATGAACATCCGGAATATCCATTTGTATCTAAAGGCAATAAAAGCAAATTCGATGCTTGGTGGGGGAGTGACAGAAGCTCGTCTGTAGAAATAACCGGAAAAACGGGTGCTAAACCTGGAACTGATTATGCTTCGTTAACTTCGCATCCCAACCAGAAATTAGCAGAGGAGGATGGAAATTCTGGAGTGGCGTAGAGTTCCATTTTATACAAAGCTCTTTCGGGTGGAGTATGCCGACGAAGCCGAATACGTCGTTTGGTAACTATAGGCATTGGTCTTTTAATTATATTCCAACTAAATCAATACAAGATGTGTTTGCTGCTAATCGCGATAAATGTTCTAATGTAACAGAAGACGGTACTTATCAATTGTGGGTACAAGCTGGTTCCACACCGGGAGACGGACTTGGTGCGAGTAGAGATTACGGTTCGGCTGCTGTATATATTGGAAGAGGCGGTTCAGGTGCTTCTACCGTTTTATACACATCAATCCGGGAATGCGTATAGAAATGAGAGTGCGTGTGACGGGAGATCGTACGGGTATTGTTCCGGTCATTGAGCTTAGAGATGCACCTGGGGGCGTATTTGATAAACAAATACAGAGAATCGATATTCTTAGAAATACGAAAGGAAACTTGGTGACACAAGGTGTTTTCTCGACAATGGAAGATGGTACTAAAACAAGCCCACTCCCCAAAATTGGTGATTATAATATTTATTGGGTAGAATTGACTACAGATGGAATAAAAGTAGGAATCAATGGAAGTACGAATGTAGATGTCCCTTCGACAAGTTCTTGGGGTTTTGCTCCTGCAGATGGCTTGGCTTTGGATTTCCTTTTTGCTCCGGCAGACAATCGTCCGGACGGATGGGATAGTGTATTGAAGGCTATTTCCGAACCTAAGACCGATCCGAATACACCTATGATGGAAATTGATTGGATTCGTTTTTATACGAATAGCACGTATTCGGACGAAGGTGTGACATACTGGGCAAATGCAGGTCAATTATTCTACTAATATAGTGTTCTGCTTTCAATAGATTAATTGATAAAATGTCGGAAGTCAGGTGTTTATGCATCTCTTTCGACATTTTCACTCTTAAAAGTTTTATTACCATGAAGAAAGAAATCTTAATTATTCTCGTGCTATTGACGTCTTTGATTAGTATGCATGCCGCCAACTTGACATCTCCCCCTATTTCAATAGTTCCCCGTCCGGCGCAGGTCGTGCCGGGAGAGGGCAACTTTACCTTCTCTTCTCAAACGCTGTTTTCGGTAGAGAACCATGAGCAGGCTGTCATCGTCCGCAACTTTATAAACTTATTGAAGAGAAGCTCGGGGATCACCTCACAGTTGGCAATAGGTGGCAGTGAGAAGAGCCATGTCTGCTTTACAATCGACTCTTCTTTAAAAAGCGAAGCCTATCAGTTGGCAGTTACTCCGGAACAGATTCAGGTAAAGGCATCGGATATAAAAGGCTTTTTCTATGCATTACAGACCATCCGCCTATTGTTGCCGTCGGCTGTTGAAGGCAATCAACAGGCTAAGAATATCCGATGGAGTATCCCTGCCGTAACCATTCAGGATGAGCCGCGCTTCGGCTATCGGGCATTGATGCTGGATGCAGCCCGCTTCTTCATCCCCAAGGAAAACGTGTTGCGTATCATCGACTGTATGGGCATGCTCAAAATCAATACGCTTCATTTCCATCTCACGGACGATAACGGCTGGCGATTGGAAATCAAGAAATATCCCGCCTGACGGAAGTGGGAGCATGGAGAGTGAACCGCATGGACGTTCCCTTCTATTTCCGCCGTAACGCCGAACCGGGTGAGCCCACTCCTATCGGTGGACTTTATACACAGGAAGATATTAAAGAAATGGTCTCCTATGCTGCCGACCGCCAGATAGAAATTATCCCCGAAATAGATATGCCGGCTCACAGCAACGCTGCACTGGCTGCCTATCCGCAACTGGCCTGCCCCGTAGTAGACAGTTACATCGGAGTAATTCCAGGTTTGGGCGGAAGTAATTCGGGAGTGATTTATTGTGCCGGAAACGATAGTGCTTTTACATTCTTGCAAGATGTTTTAGATGAAGTGATGGCAATCTTCCCTTCGCGATATATTCATCTGGGAGGAGATGAGGCGCAGAAAGGGTACTGGAAAAAATGCCCGCTTTGCCAGCAGCGGATAAAGAAAGAGCACCTTGCCAACGAAGAAGACCTGCAAGGTTACTTTATGAAACGGATGAGCGACTATGTACGCAGCAAAGGACGCGAGTGATAGGTTGGGATGAACTGACAAATAGCAGTTTCCTGCCGGAAGGTGTTATCATCCAAGGCTGGCGCGGACTCGGTACGGCTGCTTTGAAAGCCGCGGAAAAAGGACATCAGTTCATTATGACCCCTGCCCGCATCTTGTATCTGATTCGTTATCAAGGCCCGCAATGGTTCGAACCCCAGACCTATTTCGGAAATAACACGCTGAAAGACATCTACGATTACGAACCTGTGCAAGCGGACTGGAAACCGGAATATGCTTCTTTGTTAAAGGGCGTACAGGCATCTATGTGGACGGAGTTCTGCAATAAGCCGGAAGATGTCGATTATTTAGTGTTCCCCCGTCTTGCCGCCCTAGCGGAAGTGGCATGGACACAGCCTGTACGCAAGGAATGGACTGCGTTTTTGAAAGGACTGGATGCCTATAATGAGCATCTGACAGCTAAAGGCATCGTTTACGCCCGTTCAATGTACAATATCCAGCATACGGTAACTCCAAACAACGGAATGCTTGAGGTGAAACTGGAATGTATCCGCCCCGATATGGAGATACATTATACGACGGACGGCAGCGAACCTACGGCAACTTCACCGCTCTACGAAAAAATAGTGCCTGTAAAAGAGGCGCTTACCCTAAAAGGTGCAACTTTTGCGCACGGCAGACAGATGGGAAAGACATTAATACTCCCTGTCCGATGGAACCTGCTACCGCCAAACCTGTACTGGGAACCAATCCGACTGAAAAGCTCCTGACGAATGGAATACGCGGAAGCCTGAAATATTCGGATTTCGAGTGGTGCTCATGGGCGGACAATGACTCTGTCTCTTTTACGATTGACTTGCTGAAGCTGGAAATACTGAACACGTTGATATTGGGATGCATCACGAACAATGGAATGGCTATCCATAAGCCGGCATCCGTGAGGGTAGAAGTTTCGGATGATAACTCTAAGTTCCGCGAAGCCGTCGTGCAGAGCTTCACGTCTGAAGAGATTTTCCGTGAAGGGAATTTTATAGAAAACCTGTCATTGAACTGGGAGCACACAGGCCCGTTATGTACGTGTGACCGCCAAAGGTCCGGGAGTTTGTCCTGCATCTCATGTGAGACCGGGACAGACATCGAGAATCTTTTTTGATGAAGTGATGCTGGAGTAAGACAAGCCAGGCAGGTGTGGAGGGCGACGCATAAGCGCGGATTATTTTTTAAGTCTAGTAAGGTGGCGATTGATTAAATAGACTATATATAGCTTGCGTGTTGGACATATAGATCCAACACGCAGGTCATATATGCCCAACACATTGGATCTATATGTCCAATACGCACGGTATATATAGCTTGCAAGTAACTGATAAACAGCGTTATTCTACCAGACTTTTCGCTCTTTCCAATGCTACGTTGATATTCGGGCAGATATTCTCTTTTCCCAGCAACTCGTAGAATCCGGCTTTTTCCAGTACATTATGCACGTTCTCGTTGACTCCCGAAAGAATAATGGTAGTCTTTTCCTTCTGCGACATTTCGCAGAGAGCAGTCAGGTTATGAATACCTGTGGAGTCGATGAACGGAACCTTGCGCATACGGATGATACGTACTTTCGGGCGGTCTCCCAGTTGTGTCATTGTTTCTTCAAACTTGGTAGCGATGCCGAAGAAATAAGGGCCGTTGATTTCGTATACCTCTATACCTTTGGGAATCATCAGGTTTTCTTCGTGTACGGTAATATCCGATTCTTTATTCGGGTCAATCTCATCGGTAATCACCGAGATTTCGGTAGTCTCCATGACACGTTTCATAAAGAGAACGCAAGCAATCACCAATCCTACCTCGATAGCGACGGTCAGGTCGAAGATAACGGTCAGGAAGAACGTGATAAGCAGTACGGTAACGTCCGATTTCGGATTCTTCAGTAAAGCTCTGAATACACGCCATCCGCTCATGTTGTAAGATACGATGACCAGTACTCCGGCAAGGCATGCCATCGGGATATATTGTGCGAGTGGCATCAGGAAGAGCAGAATCAACAGCAATACTACTGCATGGATGATTCCGGCTATCGGTGTCTTACCCCCGTTGTTGATATTCGTCATGGTACGGGCGATGGCTCCGGTGGCAGGAATACCTCCGAACAGAGGAGCTATGATATTGGCAGCTCCCTGTGCAATCAGTTCTGTATTGGAATCGTGGCGGTCGCCTATCACACCGTCGGCTACCGTGGCAGACAGCAGCGACTCGATAGCTCCCAATACGGCAATGGTGATAGCCACCGGAAACAGTTCCCTGATAGCTTCCCAATCCAACGCAGGCACAACGGCATCGGGCAACTCCGATTTGATGGTGAAGCGGTCGCCGATTGTCTGGATGCAGTCGATCCCTCCGAAAGTTTTCATCAGGTAAACGGCTACCGTGACTACGATGATGGCAATCAGCGAGCCGGGAATTTTCTTTGAGAACTTCGGAGTGATGGCGATAATAATAATGCTGACAATACTAACGATGGTATTCCACCAGTTGATCGTGTCGAAGTGTCGGAAATAAATCAGCCACTTCCCGACGAAGTCTCCCGGCACTTTCTCGTTCTCCGAAAGATAAACCGAAAATATCGGCAATCTGGGTCGTGAAAATAGTGACGGCGATACCGCTGGTAAATCCGACGATGATAGGATAAGGAATGAATTTGATGACAGCTCCCAGCTTGAACACTCCTAATAATACAAGGAGTACGCCCGCCATTAGCGTGGCTACAATCAGTCCGGCCTCGCCGTATTGTTGTATGATGCCATAGATAATGACGATAAATGCTCCCGTAGGACCGCCGATCTGGACTTTGCTGCCTCCCAACAGGGAAATGATGAATCCCGCAATGATAGCGGTGATAATACCTTTTTCGGGCGAAACTCCCGAAGCGATACCGAAAGCGATAGCCAGTGGAAGCGCTACGATACCTACGATGATGCCGGCCATCAGGTCCGCCATAAACGTTTCTTTCGAATAATTCTTTAGACAAGAAACCAGTTTGGGTTTAAATTCAAATAGCTTCATTTTTAGATGTTATTATACGTGTACTCTGTACTTTTGCAAAGTAGAGGTTGCAAAATTAGATAAAATAATCGAAATAAGTATGTTTTTGAACATACTATTTGTCTGTTGATAGATTTCATCAATGAGGTGATAGTTTTTATTCATTAAGAAAAGGTGGTTTATTGTGAACAAATCGTTTATATTTGCGTTATAAATAGTACGACAAGTTACGTTTGGTAATCAACCAATTTAAAATATATATAGAAGAATTATGGCTAAGAGTATTAAAGGAACTCAAACAGAGAAAAATCTGTTGACTTCATTCGCAGGAGAATCACAGGCTAGAATGCGTTACACTTATTTCGCAAGTGCAGCTAAAAAAGAAGGCTACGAACAAATTGCGGCTATTTTCACTGAAACTGCCGATCAGGAAAAAGAACATGCAAAACGTATGTTTAAGTTCCTCGAAGGCGGTATGGTAGAAATCACTGCCAGCTATCCGGCCGGTGTAATTGGTAATACACTTGAAAATCTTCGCGCTGCCGCAGCGGGTGAACATGAAGAATGGTCACTGGATTATCCTCACTTTGCCGACGTGGCAGAACAGGAAGGTTTCCCGATGATTGCTGCTATGTACCGCAATATCTCCATCGCAGAAAAAGGTCACGAAGAAAGATATCTTGCCTTCGTAAATAACATCGAAAATATGACTGTATTCGCTAAAGAAGGCGAAGTGGTATGGCAATGCCGTAACTGCGGTTACATTGAAATCGGTAAGGAAGCTCCTGAAGTTTGCCCGGCATGTCTGCATCCACAGGCTTATTTCGAGGTGAAGAAGGAAAATTATTAATCTACGGATGAATTAGATAGAGGGGATATATCCATTAGGTATATCCTCTTTATATGTTACTATGGAAATCATATTATACGATTCAGAAATAAAAAGATTAAAACTCTCCAAGTTTCAAATGGATTATCTATCTTTGCTGCAAATTGCAGTTGTATGTCATCAAGAAGAACTAATAACTTGTAGTTCCCTTTGTAAAGTGGGTTGGAGGAAAGAGGCAGATACTTTCAGAAATTGAAAAGTATTTGCCTTCAAATTTGCAACTTACTACGAGCCTTTTATTGGTGGAGGAGCGTTACTTTTTCATATACAGCCAAAAAATGCCATTATCAATGATTTTAATGCTGAATTAATAAACCTTTATACTGTAATAAAAGAAAATCCATTAGACTGATAGCGGATTTGAAAAAACATAAAAATGAAGCAGACTATTTTTATGAGATTCGGAGTCTGGATAGAGATAGAGAGAAATTTTCGGCATTAACAAACATAGAAAGAGCTTCGCGAATTATATTTCTAAATAAAACTTGTTATAATGGTTTATTTCGAGTGAATAGCTCTGGGGAATTTAATACTCCTTTTGGTAGATATAAGAATCCTAATATAGTCAATGAGATAACTATAAAAGCTGTCTCCTTATATTTGAATAATTCCAATGTCTTAATAATGAATGGTGATTTCGAGGAGGCTTTACATAACGTTTCTAAAGGTGATTTCGTTTATCTCGATCCTCCTTATGATCCGTTATCAAACAGTTCTTCATTTACGGGATATACTCAGGGAGGATTTGATCGTACAGAACAAGAACGGTTGAGAAATGTTTGTGATTGGCTGCATGCAAAGAAGGCAAAGTTTCTCTTATCAAACTCATGTACTGATTTGATTCTTGATTTATATAAGAAATATAACATAACTGAAATAAAGGCCATTCGATCCATCAATCAGATGCTGAAAAGAGGGGACAGGTCTCTGAAGTATTAATAAGAAATTATGAATAATGCAAGTAAGATAGACACTAATTGGACGAAAATTTTTAATAAATATCCTATTCTGCAAACTATAAAAGATGAAGGAAAGTATATTATAACAGCACAACAAATTAAAGAATTTTGGGAGCCTCGTTTGATGACTAAACACGATCATAGTGTCAATAGACCCCAGATATTTATAGATAATTCTTTGTCTATTTTGCCAATTACACGAGGAAGCTATATTATTGGTGCAATGGACTTGTATCATGATTTTGCATTATCTGATAGAGAGAAAGTCTTTGATAGTACAGATAGTATGCCTGTTTCTTCACCTGCATTTATTGAGTCTATTGATTTTAATAATATCACAAGTGAGGCTACGGCTATTAATAGCATATATGTTTCGGATATTCTCAGGGATTTCTTGAATGAACCGACCTTGTTGCCTACGGTAAATGGGCGAATGGGAGCTGGAAGTTTCTCATTTAGTGTCAATTGTTTGTCAGGTGAAGATACTTCTCTTTTAGTGGATGTAAGTAACTCACAGATAGAGATTGATGGAGGTTATGAAGGAACAAATTCTTTGTGTTTGATTGAAGCTAAAAGTTCTCTTTCTACAGATTTTTTGGTACGCCAACTTTACTATCCCTTTAGATTATGGACTAATAAGATAACTAAGCCTATCAGACCTGTATTTTTATTGTATAGTAATGGTACATATTATTTATTTGAATATGCTTTTGAAGAAATAGGTAATTATAATTCCCTAAAGAGAGTGCAATATAAAAAATATCGTATTGAGAACGATGTGATAACCTTACAGGATATACTTGAGATACCAAAGCGTATTCCAGTTGTCAAAGAACCACAAATTCAATTCCCACAAGCAGATTCGTTGGAACGCATTATCAACCTTTGTGAAATTATGAATTCGGATAATAAAGCGTTTAATAAATATGGTATAGCAAAAATATATAGTTTTGATGAGCGCCAGTCAGATTATTATGCGAATGCAGGTGTTTATTTGGGTTTAATTCAGCGGTATAAAAAAGGGAGTATCTACAATTATAAACTATCGAATTTAGGGAAACAAATTTTTAAATTGCCATTGCGAAGCCGACATCTTCGGGTGGCAGAATTGATTCTTAGCCATAGTCCTTTTAGACAGACATTGAAGAGTTATATTGATAATGCTAATATCCCATCTAAAGAGGAGGTAATAGATATCATGAGGCATTGCGAACTTTACCGCATGTCTGAAAATTTATATTATCGCCGTTCCAGTACAGTGATTAGTTGGATAAATTGGGTACTTAATTTACGTACTGAATAAATTCGTATAATGCCCTTAAAATCATATTATAAATCATCGGATGGAGCATTTACTCTTTTACTTGGCGATTGTCGACAACTTTTGTCACAGTTTGATTTTCAATTTGATATGATTTTTGCTGATCCTCCTTATTTTCTTTCGAATGGAGGGATTTCTGTACAATCTGGTAAAATTGTTTGTGTAGATAAAGGAGATTGGGATCGTAGTTTTGGCAAAGAATCCATTGATAATTTTAATTATAAATGGATTGCTGATTGTCGTGACAAACTTAAAGATAATGGTACAATTTGGATATCAGGGACTTATCATAATATTTTTTCTGTAGCTAATCAGTTAACTGAACTTGGGTTTAAAATTCTTAACTGCATTACGTGGGTGAAAACTAACCCTCCTCCTAATATTTCGTGTCGTTATTTTACATACTCGGCAGAATACATTATTTGGGCTCGTAAAAATAATAATGTTTCTCATTATTATAATTATGATTTTATGAAAATGAGTAATGCTAATCATCAGATGACAGATGTTTGGAATTTGTCTGCTATTGAGGGATGGGAAAAGATACACGGTAAACATCCTACTCAAAAACCGATAAATTTATTAGCTAGGGTTATTGCAGCTAGTACTAGGCCTGGGGCATGGATATTAGATCCTTTTGCCGGTAGTAGTACTACTGGTGTCACGGCTAATCTTTTGAAACGTCGATTTCTTGGTATTGATATTGAACAAAAGTACCTTGAACTTAGTATTCTACGGAGAAAAGACTTGGATTTTCCTAAGGTTCGTGCAGATTTTCTTTCTAGGATTTACAGCATTAATGTTCATGCTATCTCTTTAGAAGATAAATAAAATTGAAGTAAAATACTTGAATTTACAATATTAGAAAAATAAATAGGATGGATAGTTCTTATATGGAAAAGGTACATTTACTGAATATCCCTGCTTAAAGATACAAAAAAGGCAACTGACTTGCAATGAGTTAGTTGCCTTAAATTTTCTTATTTTAGGAATATCCCTACCTATTTTTCGGATAGCCTTTTTTGTATTATCTATTGATTCCGGTAATCTTTGGGAGATACACCGTATTGCTTTAAAAACTCCCGATAGAAATAAGATTTATTAGAGAATCCACATTTGAACATAATCTCGGATACGGTCAACTTGGTTGTCCTTAATAACTTGGCTGCATATTCCAGTCTGATGCCTCGTACAAATTCACTCGGAGTCTTATCTATTATTTCTTTGAACTTCCGATATAAGGTAGCTTTGCTCACTCCTACAAATTCGGCAATAGAAGAAGGGCTTAATAACTCATCATCTATATTATTCTTTATGAAGTCTGTTACATTCTGTATTAACTCTTCGTCTTCCGGATGAAGAACAATCCCGTCTTTTACTTTCACAGAAGACATGCTGGAATTGAAATAGTCCTTTAAAAGCATTTGTCTCGACAGCAGATTCTCTATGGTGGATATCACCTGCCTCGGGTGAAATGGTTTGACGATATAAGCATCCGCACCATGGTTAAAGGCATTAATCTGGTCTTCTACAGAAGCCTTTGCCGATATTCCTATGATTGGAATATAACTTGTTTTCAAATCGGATTTCAATTTATTAATCAAGCTCAAGCCGTCCATGTTGGGCATGACAATATCACTTATAATAATATCAGGATGATTATGTTCTATCTCTTTCAAAGCCTCTACGCCGTCTTTTGCTTCGTGTATCACATAATCAAAGAGGACATCTTTCAGCAGGTCTCTGATATTCTTTTCATCTTCCACTATCAGTATGACAGTATCTTTGCGAGGGGATAAGTGATCCTGCCCGTTCTTTTCTTTCTGCAACGAATCTTTTTCATCCGTTACAACAAGTGAATGATCGGATGGCAAAGAAGGAATCACGACTGAAAATTCAACACTTTTTCCCAGTTCACTATTTACACTTATCTGCCCGCCTAATAATTCAACCAGACTCTTTGTTAGATTTAAACCTATGCCATTGCTGACAGAGTTACCCAATTTAGGAGTATCAAATATCTTATACTTATCAAATATCTCTGCCATCTGTTGTTCTGTTAATCCTTACCGGAATTTCTTACGAGCAAGTATAAGGTTTTATCAGGCTCATTTTGTGATATCTCAACATGAATATATCCATAACGAGGAGTATATTTGAAAGCGTTCGACAGTAAATTGAATATAATTTTTTCCAAAGCATTGCGGTCGGAATAGATCTCTGACGTATCATGAGTCTCTACCTTGAAGTCTATTTTATTCTCTTTCAGGATATCCACATAATTGTTGGAAGCATATTCCATCAATGATTTTACGTTCACATTTTCAGGATGCAAATCCATATTGCTCGATTTAGTTTTACGAAACTCCATCAACTCACTAATCAGCTTCTGCATCCTTTCGGCATTATTCTTTATTATTTGGAGATATTTCTTTGTACTACCATCTAACCCGTCCTGTTCCAACAAGTGCTGTGCAGGTGTATAAATCAAAGTTAGGGGGTAAAGAATTCATGTGCCACATTGGTGAAGAAATTGAGCGGGATTCATAAATCTTCTGTTCATGCCGTTTCTCTACCTGGGCTATAAGAACCTGGCGGCTTAACCGTATGCGATTTTTGATAACAGACTTTGTGATGTAGAAGATAATAATGCACAATATGGCATAGATAATCAATGCAGGAACGCTAAGCCACCACGGATAACCTACTTTTATAGTTAAGCGATAAATGTTATCTCCCCATACTTTGTCGCCATTTGTGCTCTTCACTTCAAGCTGGTACTCACCCGGAGGAAGTTGGGTAAAGATAATATTCGGATTATTACCCATTTCCACCCAATCATCCGAATGGTTCTTCAAGCGATAAGCATATTCACAGTTTTCATTATTAATAAAGTCTTTGGCTATGAAATTGAAAGTCATGAATCTTTCTTCATAGCTAAGTTTCAACACTCCTTTTCTGATTCGTTCATTAATGTCCTGTACCGTATTATATATCTTCAAACTACTTAATATAAGTGGAGGATTAAACTCGCGCAAATGTATATTTCGAGGATTGAAATAACTAAACCCGCTTACTCCTCCAAAGTACAAGAAATCACGATGATCCTTGAAGAAAGCTCCATCAGAGAATTCATCATTCTGCAATCCGTCATTCAAAGTATAATTATCTATTTTATTGTTTTTTACATTCAGGCTAGACAATCCCTGGTTGGTACTGATCCATATCTTTCCTTCGTGGTCTTTTAATATTCCATGAATCGTTTTATTATTCAATTTCTCGTCGGCATATTGTATCAGGTGAAAATCATTCTCCTCCTTTTTCAACTCGTTCAATCCATAACTTGTTCCTATCCATATACCGGTATCATCACGCAGTAAGCACAATACATCATTATTGGTCAGTAAAATCCGACTGTCCATATCTTCCAATGATTTTATGCTGTTATCTTTCATATTGATACAGTTCAAGCCTCCGCCACGTGTGCCAAACCATAACATATTGTCTTCCGGATCGGATGTAATGGCATAAACAACATCGTTATTCAATGAGATATTCTTATCCGACGAATTATATTGCCTGAATCCTTTAACGTGATAACGACCTTGCTCTCTGGAAATATTTATTTTGATTAAACCATATCCTGATGTTCCCACCCATAAAAGAGAATCATTGTTCGTAAAATAAATGTTATACACAGCCTTGAAAGGCGGATATTTATCAGGTATCTCAAGCTTTTCCAGTCGCCCTGTAGCAACATTCAATATATTGATTCCGTTTCCTTCCGTTCCGATAAAAATGTCATTCGCTTTATTTCTTCTCAAGGCATAGACAGAATTGGAAATCAACCTTTACTCTCATTCAGATAATCTGTCAATTCTTTCGTTGCAGGATTCAACAGTTTTATTCCGCTTCCTTTTGTGCCTATCAGAATATTACCATCTTCATCTTCACAGAAACATCTCACAGGGTGACTGGTGTGAACGGTTTCAAATAAAGAGTCGTAATGATAAAGTTGAATTAATCCTTGTCCGTCCGTTCCTATCCACAATATGTTCTGACTACCGGAATAAAGAGTGAAGACTGATAACTGACTGGATAGCTCGTTCAGGTAGGCAAAAGTATTCTTTTTTAAATCATAATGAATACATCCCCCTTCTATAAAGCTGACGTACATCTTGTTCTCTGCTAAAATAACCTGCGATACAGGTTTGCTACTATCCAGCTCAATGCATTGGGAAACTGTAAAGTCGGGATTTAAAAGGAAAAGTTTGTTGTCTTTGTTTAAGATAAATCTGTCTTTCGACAGAAATATCTTATCTACAGGCGTCTGTATGTCGACTGTGCGTAAATCACTCTGTTTTCCTCCGTTAACGAGAAGATTGTAAGTCAGATGCACGGTATTTCCATTATTTAAAAGGAAAAGCATACGATCGGAATCACTCACGGAATAATCCTTTATATGACTTGCAAAGTCTGTGTTAATCGGATTAAACTCATCTTCAGAATCATTGTAGACAAAGAACCCCAGCCCCTTTATGAGGCAGATAATATCTCCTGCCGCACTCTTTCCTAAAATAAAAGACTTTTCCTGATTGGGTACTTTATTATCTGTCTTAAATAATACCTTGTTATCTGACGGGTTCGTTTATCTAACCGATTGATTCCATTATCTGTTGCTATCCATAAACTGCCCTTACATTCGATAATCTGGCGGATAACGTTATTACTTATAGAATTCGGATTGTTTTTGCTATATCTGAATGTCGTAATTTCTCTTCCATTATATGCATTCAGTCCATCCCATGTCCCAATCCAGATTGTATGTTCTGCATCTTCCAAAATACAGTTTACTGAATTATTTGTCAGTCCGTTAACATTTGATATGTGTTTTGCCACATTAAAAGCATAAGACTTTGTGGAAGTGACAAATGCAATAATCAGAATAAAAAATAATTGTGCGTATAAGATGTTTCTCATGTAAATGAATGTTATTTATACGGTTAGGATAATAGCAAATATAAGGAATTTATTTTATTCCGCGCATATTTTCATCGGTAACGGAGGACTTATACAATTGTGGAATAGTCAAAATTACAAACGATAATCTACGATTTCACCGTCAACAATCAATTTACCATGTTTCTTTGTTTTTTTAGCGGAAGCAGGAATACAAACAATAGTTACGGCATTGTCCGGGTTCAGGATAATGCTTGTTTCGCCGGTACAATTTTTCTTTATGTATTTTTTGGATACCAGATCGTACAAGTCCGTAGGTTCCGTAAAGTGTTGATTCAAGGTTACCTCTTTGGCTTCAAAGTAAGGATTGAATAAAAGGTAAGTAGGATATTTTCTTGTGGAATAAAAATCTGTGGCATTACAATCCAGTTGAAGAATACATTCCACATTAGTAGTATCTACAATAGAGGCTAGCATACCCACCCAAGCCGAACCATACAAACAAATATCTGTAGCTGAAGACATGGTTTTTACTTGATCCCCAATAGCATAGGACCCTCATCGGACAATAATCCCTGGAACGGTTCAAAGTGATTGCCATGATACAAATCCTTCCTCAATCCTTCATAGCAAATGACGTGTTGAGGATCACCTTCCCAGATAGAACTCGACTGACGGTTGCGGGGGTGCTCATCTGCATAAAATAAACGGCAGGCGTTTGCCAAGTTCAACATCCACTTGCCTATTGTGGAAGCATAAGCCGGGTTGTATTTTACAATTGGGACAAGTGCGGCAGCTTGTGAAAAGGTGTTCATGGCAAAAGCATATTGTTCATCCTTTTTTTGTCCTACCAATCCGTGTACGTCGTATTTGTTCCAACGCTCACACATCACTCCCCATCCGTCACGGTCTGAATTATTACCGTCGAAGCACCAGTTCAACATTTTCAGCTCATCATAAGCAGTTCCAAGTTCCGCATTCATGCGCACTGCCAGATAAGCCCCATAGGGCATCATTATCTCATAGAAAGTTCCTTCTTTTTCGGGACGGTTCTGCAAGAATGTCATGCATTGGCGTGTAGCATTCAGATATTTTTTATCTCCGTATTTAATCCAGGAGATGTATTGCAACCAAGCAAGTCCTGCGGCTGCATCCGGTTCACGCCATACTTTATTATAATACCCTTTACGGTTCTTAAAGTTGAAGGCGGTGAAGTTGAAGTCCGGATATTCTCTACCTTCACTCAAGTCCTGGATAGCAGCATACCAATTGTCAACAGTGATCTTCATCGGCTCCTGCATCTCTGTTTTTTGAGGATATAATCTACCAGCATCGAATAAGCCATTGCCGGCCATATCTCGTACCAGAAACTTTCTCCGGCTTTCCTGTCGAGGCCGTTCAATATAAGATTGGTTCCGTTCTTCTTGTTGAAGAATTGTCGTATCATTGATACATAATCTTTTCCGTCATCATTGCTTTTGTCTACTCCTATCAGACTTGCACTAATGAGTGAGCCCATAGTGGGAAGAGATTCATAAGAATTTCCTCCTAACCGTCTTTTATCTACGTAGCTTGGAAGTCCGAAAGTACGGAATGGAAAGTTTATTTGCGAATCGTCCCACCAGATAAGAGGTAAGTTCTGTCCTTTGGCGTTGAAATCGTAAAATAGTCTGTCCTGTTTCGTGGCTATATCTTTCCAGTTTTTCATTTTATAGGGGAAAGGTATATTGGGCATATACTGTACTAAACGGATCTCTTTTTGTTCTATCGGCTTTTGTGCCGGCAGGTTGTTGAGAAAGAAAAAACCTGCTACGAGAAATAATAATGTCTTTTTCATGGTCAGTTGGTTGTTAAAAAAGGGCGGATTTTATAATCCGCCCCCTCATTTTATTCATATTAAAAACCCGGATTTTGGGAAAGAATATTGTTGCTCTTATCCCTTTCACCTTGCGGTATCGGAAACAGATAATCTCTGTCGTCCCTAAAATTGGCACCTTTCGATGTATTATATTTGGTTGCATAAGCACGCATAACGGTTCCGAAACGTTTTTGTCTCATCAGGTCATCCCGTCTCCATCCTTCCATTGCCAATTCACAACGACGTTCCTTCCAGATGATTTCTTTCAGACGCTTCTGATCGGTTTCTGTTATGTCGGGCAGTGTATTAGTTGTTGTAGCAGGAATATACGCCTGTTGATCTCTTCTCGGATCTATCGGATTAGTTTTGCGGGCTCTTTCTCTTACATCATTCAGGTAAGGAAGTGCAAGCCCTGGTTTTCCATTTTCGTTTAATACTTCAGCATACATCAAGAGAACATCGGAATAACGGATCAAGCGAATGTTGTAACTAATCATCCAGACGTCGAAACCAGTTTTTTCTACTGCTGGCACAGTCATCTTGTAATCATGATAACCGCTTGGAGATTCAGCATTGTCCTGCGCTTCAGTATCACCTTTATATCTATCACCAGTTTGTGTGAATACGTAAGTAATGCGCGGGTCATCTGCGTCAAAGGCATCATGGAGATCTTGGTTGGTACGTGAAATCCATATCCTTGATAACCGGAGATGCGTCTGCTTGTGAAGAAGTGAGGGACATTGGTACCTGTGGCTATGTTTTTGTCATATACTTTGTTGGCAATCTCAAATACTGATTCCGAACTGTTTTCATATTCAGTGCGCCAGTTCATGCCGTAATCACTCAACAATGTATAGTCTTTGTCTACTTCAATAATATCATGAAGTACCGTTTCGGCAGAGGCAAAATCACCTTTGAACATGTATGTTTTAGCAAGCATTGTTTTAGCAAAGCCACGTGTTGCACGATAAGCATCATCTTCAGAGTAATCTCCTTTTGCAGGAAGTGCGGAGCATCGGTTAAATCATTCACAATACATTCGTATACCTTCTCCAATGGGGAGCGGGGTATTTGCAGTATTTCAGCGGGTTGCATCGGCGTAGTGATTAGAGGCACTTCTCCGAATGTAGTGACCAGGCAATAATACCCGAATGCTCTCAATGCTTTTGCCTCGTTTGCATAACGTTTCAATAGTTCTTCGTTTCCTATTGCATCAGGAGCATAATAAATCACATCGTTACAGCGATTGATTAATCTGTACAGAATCTCCCAACGACGTCCTACTTCACCATTGGTTGTGTAGATCGTAAAGTCGGACAAGTCGCGTACTTCGGCACGGTCGCCGTCATTTCCTCCTCCTTTTAGAGCATCATCCGTACTGCAATCACCTACAAAATAATGATTTAATGCATATTCATTCCAAGTTGTACGTAATTGAAGATAAGCTCCAGTCAAGGCTTGTTCAATATCGCTTTCCTTCTGATAATAATTATCGCTTGTGGTTTTACCATAACTTGGTTCGTCGAGAGAGCAGCTATACAACCCCACTCCGGCAAGAGCCCAGCATATTATAAATAATATTTTTCTCATAATGTAATGTCTTTTTAGCTAGATTTAAAATTGCAAATTAACTCCAAAAGTGAATGTACGTGAAGACGGATAACGTGTAGTATCCACTCCCATATCCAATGGGTTATTGATACCCAGTTCCGGATCAAGTCCGGAATAACCGGTTAAAGTAAATATATTCTGACCGCTCACATAGAATCTACAACTTGAAAACAGTTGCTCTTCTGGCAAATGTGACTCGGCAATGTATAACCTATTTGCATATTCTGTAAACGCAGGTAAGAACCATTCTCCACATAGAAAGAAGAACCTCTCATATTGTTGTTAGAGTCAGAGTTGGTTATGCGTGGATATACAGCATCCAAATCCCCGTCTTTTGTCCATGCTTTTGTGTAAGCATCCGCCAATGCATTCTGGCGTCCTGCTGAAGCAAGGCTTCCTTTAGCAACGTTCCAGATGTCATTTCCAATAGTTCCCTGGAATGCCATGCTTACATCAAAGTTCTTATAACTGAATCCTAAGTTGAAACCATAAATGAGGTCCGGATTAGGATCACCGATAAAAGTACGGTCATCATCATCGTTCAATTCGCCTGATTCTCCTAATTTGGCAAACTTGAAATCACCCGGTTGTGCATTAGGCTGAATCTTGGTACCATTCTTATCCACATAATTGTCTATCTCTTCCTGATTCTGGAATATTCCTATTTGTTTGTATCCCCAGAAACGTCCGATAGGACCTCCTACATACGTACGGCTAGTATTTCCACTCAAATATTCCGATGTAAGTTTGGTTACCTCTGTCTTATAAGTAGACATGTTCAGCCCTACATTGTAATTAAAGTCTTTTCCTATCTGGTTACGGTAGTTGACTACTATTTCGAAACCGGTATTCTTCAAGTCTCCTGCATTGAAGAAGGGGCTGTTAGGGAAGGCGCCAAAAGAAGGAATAGGCATATTGAGTAACATGTCACTTGTTTTCTTTACATAAAAGTCCATGCTAACATCAAGGCTGTTTTTAAAGAAAGACATATCTAAACCGACATTGGTTTGCTGGCTGGTTTCCCATTTAATATCTGCATTTCCCACATAAGTCGGAACGTAACCTTGTGAGTATCCGTTTCCAAAGTACCACTGATTCTCATTATTGGTGCCAATCAACGTAAGAGGCGCGTCTCTATCAATTCGTTGGTTACCATTCTGTCCCCATCCTACACGCAGTTTTAAATTGGAAATTGTATTTTCAATGTTCAGGTTTTTGAAGAATTCTTCATTGCTCACTCTCCAACCTAATGAGACTGATGGGAAATAGCCCCAACGGTTACGTTTGGCAAATCTTGAAGAACCATCGGCACGGAAATTGACTGTAGCAAGGTATCTATCATCATATACATAGTTGATACGTCCCAGGTATGATAACATAGAAGATGTTTCTTTACCTCCCGAGGTGTTATCTCCGGCTGTTTGTGCATCAAGTATCTGATAGATTTCATCGTTACCTAAAGCCTTTCTCTTAAATGCATTAATACCTTCGCTGCTGTTCTTCTCATAAGTCATGGCAACCATTGCATCCAGTTTATGCCTGCCTATTGTCGTGTTGTAGTTAAGGCGTTGTTCCACCTGATAATTAGAAGTAACAGCACTATTATTATTTAATTGAGTTTCTTTATTATATTTACTTTCCTGATTCGCTAAGTTATCTTCCGAAAAAGTAGACGAATAGACAGGACGGAAGTCTTTGAAAGTATCATGGTATCTTTCGAAGCTATACTGTACCCGATAGCTCAATCCTTTATACAATTTGATTTGGGCAAACACATTACCAAATACATTGAATATGTCATTGTATCTATTAGGAAGTTCGAGCATGGCTACCGGATTAGGGTCGTAAGACCACTCGGTAGGCGCATATTTGTTATATTCGTAATTTTCAGAAGACGGATCTACCAACGGGCTGATAACAGGGGTAAAAGGATCAGCTTTTTGAATGAAATCGAATGAAGGAATTGCTCCTGCGTCACGTTTTCTTATCTTTGCCAGATTGACATTGGCGCCAACGGTGATAAATTTGTTGATATCATATTCAAGATTCGCTTTAAGTGAAAGTCTCTTGAATTCAGTAGTGATGATTGCACCCTGATCGTCTACATATCCTAAACTTAAAGAAGATCTCGAATTATCTGTCCCCTTACGGATGCTTAGATTATAGTTTTGGTTGAAAGCTGTACGGGTTACTTCATTCCACCAGTTGGTATTATAACCTTTCTGATACTGATTGGTAAACTTATCCTTCATTGAGTTTTGAAAGCTTGCATCGTTTTCATACGCTTTCATGATGAAGTTGTAGTATTGGTCGCTGTTCATCATGTTCAATGCTTTATAACTGTTTTTTACACCTACATAAGCATCCAATGTTACAGTCGTTTCACCTTTCACCCCTCCCTTGGTAGTAATGAGGATTACTCCATTAGAACCTCTCGAACCATAGATAGCGCAGGCTGAAGCATCTTTTAATACTTCCATACGTTCAATATCAGATGGATTCAGGCTGCTGATGTTATCCATGAACTGTCCATCAACCACGTACAATGGATTGTTGTCATTGACGGTCCCTAAACCTCTCACGCGGATCACTGCATCCGATCCCGGCTGGCCGGAACTGGCGGCAACAAATACGCCGGCTGCCTTACCTGTTAGTAGTTCGGATGCATTAGATACTGCATAGTTCTTAATATCCTTACTACTTATAGAAGCCAAAGCACCGGTAAGGTCACTCTTTCTTTGAGTACCGTAACCAATAACCACAACCTCATCCAATTTATTATCGGACACTAGATTTACATTGTACGTTCCGCTATTTGTTACGTTTACAATTTCAGTTTTAAAACCTACATACGAGAATGAAACTTTATTTGACGATACTTTTAATGTATATCTACCGTCAAAATCAGTGATAGTACCATTGGTCGTTCCCACTTCAAGAACAGAAACTCCAATTAAAGCCTCTCCGGTATTACTGTCGTATACCACACCCGAAATACTCTTGGTTTGCTGTGCAAAGACATTTGTGCAAACAGCAAGAATAAGAATGAATAATAATAAATGCTTACTCATAGTTTATACACTTAGATTTAATTATATGAAATGATATTTTGTTTATTCGCAATAATCTTACCATCTTTCAGTTCTAATTCTGTTCCGGCGGGAAGTTCCACAATTACTCTTGCGTCATTGGCCGGGATCTCAACAGAGCCATTTGTCTTTATATTTTTTGCTATATATTCTTTGGCAACAATATCAAACAAATCGCATGGTTGGGTAGCTTGATAAGTAATGGTTTTGGTCTCTTTATGAGGGTTATAATAGAGATAGACCGGATAAGGTTTCTCTGTATAGAAGTCTGTGACATTGCAATCCAGTCGGAGAATACCTTCCACATTCGTTTGACAAACAATGGCCCCTAAAATACCAACAGGAGAAGAACTGTAAACGCTGAACATGCTCTCCGTCGGATTACCTTTTATCCATTTGGGACCATCGCCGATTGCAACCGGACTAACCCCTTTTAATGATGCTTTTCCATAGTCATCCGTTTTTCGTAAACCTTCATAAGAAACATTGTCATAAGTAATGTCCTTCAATTCAGGAGCCCATTGATGTGTTTCATCTATTTCCCCCGGATAGAACAAACGACATGCACTTGCATTGTTCAACATCCACTTGCCGATAGCTTTTGCATATTGAGGCTGATATTTCACCATCGGAATGAAAGGCCAGGCGGGTTTGATACTGTTCATAAGGAATGCATATCCTCCGCCGTCTGTGATACTTCCTTGCAGACCGCTTACATCATAGTCACCCCATTTTCCTACAATAATTCCCCAACCGGTTCTTCCTGTAGGGCTTTTACATCCGTCAAATACCCAATCAAGAAGTTTGGCTACATCATAGTTGGCTCCTTCTACTGCATTCAAATAGGCTGCCGTATACACTCCGAGTGGTAAAAGGGCCTCGTAAAAACGGCTTTCTTTTTGGGCAAGCAGGGCTTCGATGGCACTTTTACTATGTTGCAGATAACGTGGATCACCAAACTTATGATAAGCACACAACAATACATAAGCATGCCCACCGGCGGCGTCTTGTTGCAATGGAATATTATTAACCATTCCTTTCATTTGTGCATAGTCAAAATAAGAATAGTCGTAGTTTCCATTCAATACAGAATCTGCTTTAACAAACTGCTCCGCAATACTTTTTTGTATCTTCTCTGCCCCGTCTACATTGGGGAAAACATCGCAAATAGCATAATATAAGGCATTGGGTAATACATCATACCACCAGTCACGGCCATAGCCTCCTCCTAAAAGGGCTACTGACGGAGTCGTATTGTTCATGACTATATTCCAGCCGTTATCAGAATTGAAATAATTCTGCACCATTTTACATAGTTATATCCGTCTTGATTCGTCTTGTCAATTCCTACAAGGCCGGCACCAAGAATAGCTGCCAATGAGTTCAGACTTTCATGGAACTCTCCATTATTGGCATTCTTTCCCTGACGAATATCTTTAATGGCAGTATATAAGCCAAATGTAGTCTGGTCCATATTTCTGCGGGCATCATCTAACCAGATTAATGGTCCGACTTCGCTTTTATTATTCCAGTCAAAGATAAACTGGTCATACTTTTGGGCTTTTTGCTTCCAGTCCAGCATTTTATAAGTTTCAGGCATATCAGGCATAGAGTCTACCCTATGGATGGAAACCTGCTTTACCTTTTCACCAAAGTTATTTCCGTTGCCCGAGCAAGATGCCAGGAGACAAACGGTCATAAGTACAAAAACACCTTTACTTGTCATTTCATGTTCAATAGTATCAGTTTGATTAGTAATATTCTTAGCTAAAGGATATGCCGCTAATTGTAATCCGGCAACAATCACCAGCGCATATTTCAATGCAAAATCCTGCGATACACAATAAGCAGGAAGATAAACAGTAGTAAGCCGAAAGCTCTTCCAAGGAAAAGGCCGAACTCATGACTTAGGATATATGCATATTCGTTTCTATTCTCAATCTTTGCAACTGCATCAATTGTTCTCATCATAATGGGGAAGTAAGCCAGGTCGAACAAAGGCTGGAATATCACTTTGCAAAGGACGAAAAGGATCACTCCTGTAGCAGAGAAGAGAATACCGTTGAATAGTGTACCGACAAAGAATACGATTAATCCTCCTACAAAGATTTTCAAACGGTCTTGCGGGCGGGCCATACGTCCTAATACATACACCAGGACAGCGGTCAGTGCCCCGCTAACTCCCTGAATCAGTCCTAACGCTCCTTCATCTCCTACCAGCTTCAATACCAATATAGCCGGTGCCGTTACTAAAAAACCTTGAACCATTCCTTTCAATGCGGCTAGCCACAGCATCTTTTTCCAAAGTATGTTGAAGCGGAAATAGAGGAAGTTCGTTTCTTTAGGGTTCTCGAATTTACCTTTCCACAGTGTCATGCAGGCGATAACGGTAATGACTACTGCTGCCATCGTAACTACACAGTAAGAGGTATTGATATTGAAGAGGAATCCGAAAACTTCTTTTCCATCTATCTGGCTGATAAATGCGCCTATAATTAAAGGAACACCGATGGAAGTAATAGAAAAGAAGAAAGACTCTAGTCCGAAGAAATAGTTACGGCTGTTGTCGTTGGTATTATAGAGAGCCAGCAGGTATCGGTTGGTCCAAAAGAAACCAGAAGCTGCTCCCATTAAAAAGCCGGCCAGACCAAGTTCGATGAAGCCAAGTGACTTGATGGTCATCATACCGAACATGGAAATGCCACTTACCAGGATTCCTACCGAATAAAGTGTCTTCACACTGTATTTCTTTAGCAGATAGCCGTTAACAAGAGAGGTAGTAATGATGCCTATATACATTGCCAGCTGATAAAAAGCAACCATCACCGGATCGCTCGTGTTCCTCATGATATAGGCTCCCACAAAGATTTCTACTATCGGTAGTACCAATGCATAAAGCATATTGGTAACCAACAGTGTTCTCATGTTAGGTTCCTGTTGCTTAAAGAACAGATATTCTTTTTTCAGTTTATTCATTACTTCTCTTGTGTCTGTTTTAATACGTTTAATATCTCTGAAATGGAAAGCTCTGCCTTACAAATCACTTCATCGCTTGCTCCATAATACATGGTTATCGTATCGCCGTCCACCAAATGCCCATTAGTGAAAACTACATTTCCGAAGAAACCTGTTTGCTCATAAGCGGCGATAGGTTCCATGATAGGTTCTTCGCTTCTTGCAATGACTTTCGACGGGTCATTTAAATCGAGTAATAAAGCCCCCAAGCAATAACGGTGATTAAAATCGGCTCCATGATAAATCTCCAGCCAGCCTTCTTCTGTCTTTATTGGAGCTGCCCCTGCCCCTACACGTGCGCAATCCCACATTCCGTCACGAGTGGTTGCCACACATTTGTGGTTTCCCCAATGCAAGCGGTCGGGCGATTCTGCCAACCATATATAATTGCCGCCAAGTTCGGGACTGCTCGGGCGATGAAGAGCGAAATACTTGTCGCCTATCTTCTGTTCGAATAATGCACAATCTTTATTATGCGGTGGGAATATCATTCCATGCCGTGTATAGTTTTTCCAATCATTGGTGTGAATCAGTCCAACCCCTACAGCTACCGACGATACTTCTGTGAAAGTAAGGTAAAAACCATCTTCGGTTGTTGCAACACGGCAATCCTCAATACCGAATGCTTCCAGCTCTCCTTTTCCGAAAATAGGTGGAAATTCCGGTTCATCTTTGAAGTGAATACCGTCGGTACTTGAAACCAATCGTAAGTAAGACATCGTGGTCAGATAATTCTTTCCTTTGTAACCGATAACGCGTGGGTCTGAAGCATCCAAATCGGGATCATTCTTTAGAAACGAAACCACTTCTATTTTTCCTTTTTCATTATATATAGGAAAACTGATAATTCCTTCTTTCTGTATAGGTCTTTCTGCGACGCGCAAAAGTAACCAAATTTTGCCTTGATATTTGAAAACTCCGGGATTTAACAAACATGTAATTTCCATTCCGTTGATTCCCGCTTTTAAATCTTTTGGAGCCAGTAGGGGGTTCTGCTCACATCTTTTAGCTATATCCATAATATTTCGATTAGTGATTATTTCTGTGAACAAAAGTATGAGATGAGAGACAGGAAAGCGTTTACTATATTCTCAAAGAAGTGTACACATGCTCAAGAACATGTTTTTAAGAGGATGATATTGGGGAATGATTTTAGAAGAGCAGGGATATTCGTATTTATATGCTGTACTATTTAAAAGCTTG
>ENA-OQIG01000237-OQIG01000237.1-human-gut-metagenome-genome-assembly--contig:-NODE-237-length-32527-cov-2.163519_pt1 | contig 32527 bp, 55 predicted proteins | sample MGYA00242576_ERZ504741 | MGnify/ENA primary metagenome ERZ504741 (study PRJEB26092, sample SAMD00036436) | human gut metagenome | host: Homo sapiens | study: EMG produced TPA metagenomics assembly of... | reverse complement strand
TTCCAGGATGATGGCCGCCATGTATTCCCCGGTGAGCAGTTTGTTCTGGATGGCGCTGTTGCCTTCTTCCACCCGGAGACCGTTGGCTTCAGGGCATCAAAGTATTCCCAGCCGAACTTGTCCGCCAGGAGCCCACAGCCACATAGGCGGTCCCGGACAGCAGCGGGTTGGGCATGGCGATCCGGCCCTTGTACTTGGGATTGGTCAGATCCTGCCAGCTGGTGGGCACGTCTTCCGGTTTCAGTTTGTCTTTGTTGTAGGCGATGATCATGTTGCAGACCCGGACCGCCGCCCAGGCTCCGTCCTTATCCACTTCCATGATGTGATGTTTGGTTTCCGGAGATTTGTAATCCAGCAGCAGCCCCTTGTTCTTCAGATAAATGTAGTAGGAAGGATCCGCCACCATCAGCACATCGTCGCTGATTTTGTTGGCTTTCACTTCGCCGGCGATCTTGGTCTTGATTTTTTCCGTCCCGCCCTGGAACCAGCTGACTTTCAGGTCCGGGAAGGCTTTCTGGACTTTGGGTTTACACATGGAATTGACGATATCCGGATACATGGAAGTATAGACCATCACATTCCCGGAAACGCCCTTTTTCCCGTCGGCCGCTTTTTTGTCTCCTCCGCCGCAGCCGGTCAGCAGGAGTGTCCCACAGGCCAGGAGAGCCGCTGCTGCGGCCAGCCATTTCTTTCTACCCATACGATCCCATCCTTTCCTGATGATTTTCTCTATTCTGATATTTTTGGATGCCCTGATGCCTGTCAGGATGATTTTCTCCAGTATATCCGGAACAGTCCGGAAAAACGTCAAAAATCAGTTTTTATCCATTACTTTTTTTCATAATAGGTGAACAGGGCCTGGGTCCCCAGATCTCCTTTTCCTTCCTTGGCCAGTTCCCGGTATTCCTTCAGCACCTGATGGAGTACGGGAAGGGACAGATCCTTTTTCTCCGCTTCTTCTTCCGCCAGCCCCATATCCTTGATGAAATGCTTCAGGAAGAATCCGGGGGCATAGTCTCCCTGGATGATCTTGGGTCCGAAAGCGTTCAGCTGGGCGCTGCCGGCGGCTCCGGTGGATACAGCCTTCAGCAGGATCTCCAGGTCCAGACCGTTGGCCTGGGCATAGCGCAGGGCTTCACAGACCCCGGACAGCCCCGGCGATCATAATCTGGTTGGCCATCTTGGCGTGCTGCCCCATGCCGGCTTCCCCCATATAGTTGATGTTGGTGCCCATCCCCTGGAACACCGGCTGGAGGGTGTCGAAATCTTCCCGGTCACCTCCCGCCAGGATGGACAGGGTCCCGTTCCGTGCCCCGGTATCCCCGCCGGTTACCGGTGCATCCATCACATGGAAGCCCCGTTTCGTCCCTTCTTCATACAGTTTCCGGGCCAGGGTGGGGCTGGTAGTGGTCATGTCGATCAGGTAACTTCCCGGCACAGCGCTTTCCATCAGGCACCGGGAGCAAAATAGACTTCCTCCACATCCCGGGGAAAACCCACAATGGTGATCACGCACTGGCAGGTTTTGGCCAGACCAGCAATGGAATCATGGACGGCCACGCCTTTCTCTTTCAGGTCCGCCACCTTTTCCGGATGCCGGGCATAGCAGTGCATGACATAACCTGCCTTTTGCAGATTCCGCAACATGGATTTCCCCATGATGCCCGTACCGATAAAACCAATATCACGGATTTCCGTCATACAAATCCCCTCTTTTCCAAGAAATCAGAATTAAATCACATCATTTAAAATCATTATAATTTATCCGATTGGAGGATGGCAAGGGGGAATCTCACTTCCCCCTGCTGGGCGTGACTTTCAGGGTATTGATGATGTTGGTGAGCTTGTGGCTGTCTTCTTTCCAGTAGCCGTCATCCGCCTTGTTCCACACCACCGTCAGGTTATGGACCCGGTCCCAGTTGAACAGCGTCCACCGTTCCGCATGGAAGGTCATCAGATGCTGTCCCTGTCGGAGGATTTCCATATCATAACTGGTATGGAGGTTTTCCACTCCGTTGACGATGGTGCTTTCCATGGGCTGCCAGTTGCTGAATTTCAGGCATAACCTTCCGGCATCCGCTTTTGGTAGACGCCTTCCAGGCTCTTCCGGGTAATGTCCCCGAACTCTTTGATTTCATTTCCCTTCAGTCCGATGTTCTGTCCGTACCGGGGCATTTTTCCGGGCTGGCCACAGTCCGGAACTCTACCCATACCAGGTGCTCATCGGTATTCCAGGGGACCGGGTCCAGCTTTCCGCTCTGGACGAACACGGAACCAGGCTCTTCACCACTTGCTGGTCCGCCTCCAGCCACTTTTTCAGCAGGGGATCCAGATCCGGATTTTTCAACAGGGCGTCCCGGGTTTCCTGGCTCTGGAGGATCATTTCCGGAGGCACGGAGAAAGAAGCCTGGTCCCCGGCTTTGATTTCCACCCAGCCCGGGTAGGAAGCCACATGGACCTCTTCTGTTTTGTTGGCCTCTTTGCCGCAGCCGGCCCCCAGCAAAAGGCCCAGCAGGCAGCAAAGAAGCATGATTTTTTTCAGCATGAACATTCCCGCCTTTCTGTTACGGGGATTATTATAGCATAAAAAAGAAAGGGGCTGTTGCTCATACAACAGCCCCTTGTCATTCAGTCTCCCACTGCCACCGACGCTTCTTCGGCGGCTTTCTGTCTGGCTTCGTACCGGTCCATGTTCCGGGCGAACAGGCCGGCCAGGAAGGAACCGGTAATCTGATGGACCGCAGCTCCCACGGCCGCCGGGATGGCCACCGCCGGTGCAAAATACACGGCGCAGATGGACAGGGCCAGGGCATCATTCTGCATCCCCACTTCCAGGGTTACGGAATGCTGCTGGGGTTTGCCCATGCCCAGTTTCCCGGTAACAAAGTACCCCAGGCCGAAACCGGCCAGATTGTGGAGCAGCACCAGCACCACCACAAAGGCTCCCAGGGCCACGATCTTGGCCCCGTTCACGGCCACCACACCGCCCAGGATGGACAGGACCGCAAAAGCGGAGAGCAGCACCAGGACTTTCTGGACCTGGGCCAGGAATTTTTCCCCCACCACTTTGTGGACCAGGAGCCCCAGCACCAGGGGCACCAGGATCACTTTCATAACGGTGAGCGCCATGGAACGAAGGAAACGTTCACATATTCACCGGCCAGGGCCCACACCAGGAAGGGCATCATCACAGGGGCAAGCAGGGTGGAAACGGTGGTGACGGATACGGCCAGGGGCACATCCCCTTTGGCCAGGAAGCTCATCACATTGGAGGCCGTGCCGCTGGGGCAGGAGCCAGGAGCACCATGCCCACCGCCAGATCCGGGCTCAGGTGGAAAACTTTGGTCAGGGCAAAGGCCACCAGGGGCATGATGGTGTAATGGCACACCGTACCGGCCAGCACTTCTTTGGGCCGCTGGAGCACCAGTTTGAAGTCAGACACGTGAAGGGTCATCCCCATACCGAACATCACCACTCCCAGGAGCCATACCGTATAGTGCACGGACCAGGAGAAGGCTCCCGGAACAAAATAGCCGCCCACGATGGTGGCCAGTACCAGCCAGGTCAGATTCTTCCCTACAAAACCACTTACTTTCGTCAACAGATTCATTGTCCATTCCCTCCAAAAAGTTTTTCTGCAAAAATCAAACGGCTGATGGCGTCCCTGGGAGAAAAAGAAAAGCGCTTTGCCTCTCTAAGAGACAAAGCGCTGTGCTCTGCGGTACCACTCTTGTTGTCGCCTGTGCGACCCCTTTGTTCAAGCATCTCCGGATTTTCCTTCCAATGCCGGACAGGATAACGGCTGTCAGCCGGCCCCACTTACTTGCATCCTTTCAGCGGGCAGCTCCTGGGTGATTTTCCTTTTCCGCTGTACATCCTGCCTCGCACCATGCGGCAGGTTCTCTGGAATGTCAGGCTGGACAAGTACTTTTCCCATTCAACACTGTCTGATGTTTTGTTATGGGCTTTATTATACGCTTCCAGGAAAATTTGTCAACAAGTTTTTTTCAAGTCCGCAGTTCAAAGACATTGATACGCCATCAGAAGGGTCCGAAATGGATGGCGGAAGCATACCACATCACCACAAAGGCAAAGATCCATTCCAGCCCCAACAGCGGGAAGGCGAACTTCCACCAGCGCCGGAGCGGCACACCGGCTACGGTGAGCACGGTCATGGTGGTGCCGCTGGCGTGATCATGTTGGTGAAGGCATCCCCCATCTGGAAGGCCAGTACCGCAGTCTGCCGGGTGAGGCCCACCAGGTCCGCCAGAGGCGCCATGATGGGCATGGTGATGGCTGCCTGGCCGGAACCGGAAGGCACCACCAGGTTGAACACATCCTGGACGATGAACATGCCGAAGCCCAGCAGGGAGTGGGGGAACACATTGAGCCCGGCTGCCAGGTAATAGATGATGGTGTCCAGGATCTTGCTGTCCCCCATGAGCAGGGTTACCCCTTTGCACAGGGAAACCATCATGCAGGGCATGGCCATGTTCTTCACCCCGCCGATGAAGGCGTTGGCAAAGGTATTGATGCTGAGCCGGCCCACGATGCCGGCAAAGACGGCCATCATCAGGAACAGGGCAGCCAGTTCGTCCATGTAGAACCCGAACTTGATGACTCCCACCAGGATGGCGACCACAGTGACCACAAAGCCGGCCATGATCACTTTCTGCCGGCCGGTCATCAGGGCATTTTCCCCTTCATAGGCACTGAGATCCATCTGGGGCCGATAAATCTGGTCATAATCATACATGTAGCTCCGTTCCGGGTTTTTCTTGATTTTCCGGGCATACCACATGGTATAGCTTACGTTGATGAGGATCAGCACCGCCAGCATGACCATCCGGAACTCAATCCCGGAAAACATGGGCAGACCGGAAATGCTCTGGGCCACCCCTACGGTAAAGGCATTGGTCACCCCGGCGCCGTAGCCCCCGCTTACAGCCGCCAGAGGCAGGGCCACCGCCACAATGGAGTCAAACCCCAGAGCATAGCTCACCGCCATGATGAGGGGCACAAAGGCAATGTATTCTTCGCTGCAGCCGGCAAATGTGCTCAGGCAGGTCATAATGGTCAGCATCACCGGGATCAGCAGCATTTCCCGTCCCTTCACCTTGGTCACCACATGGCCCAGGGCCCCATTGATGGCGCCGGTTTCCGCCATCACGTTCAGGGCCCCGCCGATGATCATCAGGAAGCCACAATGCCGCTGGCCCCCTTGACCCCCCGGGGCACGGCCTTGAACACATCGAAGAAACCGGCCGGATGCCGGGCGATGAAGTGGAAGGTGTTGGGATCCACCACCATCCGGCCGCTGGCTGCATCCTTCACCCGCTCAAAGGCACCGGCGGGAATCAGATAGGTGGCAATGGCCGTGAGGATCAGGATGAAGAAAATAATGATGATCGGACTGGGTACCGACACTTTTTTGTTCACCGGCTTCTGGACGGTGTCCTGTTTGTTTTCAGTCATGACAACTCCCCTTTACAGCAGATCACAGACGGCAGATGGCCGCAGCCAGCAGCATGGTCCGTTCAAACATGGTTTCCACAATGGCATATTCCTGGAGGGTATGGGCCCCATCCCCTGGACCCCCACGGAATCCAGGATGGGGATCCCCGCCTGGGCCATGAAAGAGGCATCGGAACAGCCTCCCGGATGGGCAGCTCCGAAAGCCGGGATTCCGAAAGCCCTGGCCTCCTGGTTCACCAGATCCAGCAGCCGGTCATTGCCCTCCGTCCGCTCAAAGACGGGCATGAAGCCGGGAATTCCACTTCCGTCCGGGTCCCGGGCACATGGGTCTCCGCACAGATGGCCCGGATGGCTTCCTGGAGTTTCTCCTTGTCTTCGTTGTAGTCATACCGGCAGTCCACTTCGATCCGGCAGGTATCCGCCACCGCATTGGACACGGTGCCTCCGGAAATGATGTCCGTGCTGACGATCCGGCCTTTTTCCAGATCCGTCAGGGCCCGGAGAGCAATGATCTTGTGGGCCATTTCCTCGATGGCATTGGCGGAGCGGGTATAGGCGTTGCCCACATGGCCAGCCTTTCCATGGACGGTGATCCACGCATCCATACAGCCTTTCCGGCCTACGGTGAGGCAGTTGTCCATCGGCCGGTTTCCAGGTTGAAGGCGCACAGGCAGCCTCTGGCTTCTTCCGCCAGCAGCTGGGCAGCCCGGGAACCTGGTGGGTGGTTTCTTCGTCCGGGACGAAAAGCAGCTTGATGGGATGGCGGTCATAACCGATCTTTTCCAGCACCCTGGCCAGATAGACCGCCATGACGATGCCCCCCTTCATGTCGCAGACACCAGGGCCATAGGCCTTCCCTTCCCGGATGGTGAAGGGATTTTCCGGATAGCTGCCGTTGGGGAACACCGTATCCAGGTGCCCGCTGAGAAGGATGGGCTGACCGGCCCGTTCCTTTCCGGACCAGGCCCGGATCAGAGGCGCCGCACCGGATTCCACCAGTTCACTTTCCATTCCCTGCCGTTCCAGATAGGCGGACACCTTTTCCATCAGGGTCTGCATCCGGTCTTTTTCCTTGCTGCCGGCCTGGAAATTGATCAGATCCTTCCAGAAATCCAGCATATCCTGCCGGAAGCTTTCCACCGCTTCCCGGATTTTTTCCTGTTGTTGCTCCATGGGATTCTCCTTTTCCTGCTCAAACAACACAGCCGATAATTTATACCTAGATGGTGTATATTAATTTTTATTTTATCGAAAATCTTCGGAGTTGGCAATAGAAAAAGGGGCCTGTGAAAAAAATGATTTCTCATTTTTTCACAGCCCCTTTCGTCACATAAAAAACAACGCCAGTCCTGTGGTGATGATCCCGCACACACAGAGGGAGATGGAACTCATGGCTCCCTGGATCTTGCCGATTTCCAGAGCCTTGCTGGTCCCCACCGCATGGCTGCAGGCTCCGATGGCCACCCCTTCCGCCACAGGATCCGTAATGTGGAACAGCTTGCCCAGAAAGGGAGCCAGCACCGCCCCTTCGATGCCGGTAATCACCACGGCGCCCGCCGTGATGCCGGGAATGCCCCCGCCGTTTTCAGAGATCCCCAGGGCAATGGCCGTGGTGACGCTTTTGGGCAGCATGGAAGCGGAAAACACCGAATTGGTCCCGAACAGATGGCACAGGGCCAGAGCTGCTATGATGCTCCCCAGACTGCCGATGGTGCATCCCACCAGGATGGGCAGGAAATTCTCCTGGAGCACCTTCCGCTGCTGATAAATATTCAGGGCCAGCACCGCCGTGGCCGGTCCCAGCAGCATGGTGATGATGGATCCCCCGCATTGAAATGTTTCAGAGGGACACCAGTGACCGTCAGGATCACCACGATCATCAGGGCGGAAGTCAGCACCGGGTTGCACAGCAGCCAGCCGGTTTTTTTCTGGAATTTGACCCCCAGCACCCAGCAGATGAAGATCAGAGTCAGACCAAAGAACGGGGTCCGGGTAAAAGTATCAAACATGGGCAGTTCCTTTCTTTCTCCACAGCTTCAGGCAGAGCTGGACGCTCCAGCCGGTAATGAAATACACCAGAGGAGTGGTCACCAGGGTAATCACCAGGAAGGGAACCAGGTAATTTTTCAAGGTCTCCACATATTCCAGGGTCCCCACCACTGCCGGCACAAAGAAGATCCCCATGTTCCGGATGAAGAATCCCCCGGCATCCTGTATCTGCTCCGGTTTCAGGATTTTACGGTACAGCAGAAAGGTCAGCACCAGCAGGCTGAGCACACTGTAGGGCACCGTAAAGGGCAGCAGTTCCGCAATCCCGATGCCAACCAGACAGACGCCGAAGATCAGCGCCAATTCCATCACAATATTCATAACTCCCCCTAAATCACTTGCAGCCGAAAGGCCATCTGATGCGTACAATTGTACAATACTATTAGTATATAGTATCCCGGCCCGGAAAGGAAGGGATAAAACTGATAATTCTATGAAACGGTTCGTTTTTTTCGAACATCCATGGCGTTTTCGCTTTCACTGTTTCGAAATAATTTGAACGCTATTTCTTTTTTACTATTGATTGTTTGTGAAAAATGTTTATAATAAGGCCATAAATCATTTATTAAGGAGGAAACAGGTCATGAGTCAGCAAAAACTCGAACGTTTGGAAAGTGATTCCATCGGTACGAAATCCGTCCCCCGGGACGCCTATTATGGGGTGCAGTCTCTCCGGGCTTTCGAAAATTTCCACATTACCGGTCAAACCACCCATCCGACCATGATCCGCAGCCTGGCTTACATCAAGAAAGCCTGCGCCCTGGCCAATGGTCGGGCCGGTGCCCTGAAGCCTGCATCCGCCAAAGCCATCGAGGCCGCCTGCGACCGCATCCTGGCTGGAGAATATCTGGACCAGTTCATCCAGGATCCCATCCAGGGAGGCGCCGGCACCTCTCTCAACATGAATGCCAATGAGGTGATCGCCAACATCGCCATTGAGATCCTGGGCGGGGAAAAAGGGGATTATTCCCTGATCCATCCCAACGATGAGGTAAACCGGGGACAGTCCACCAACGACGTGATCCCCACAGCCGGGAAACTGACGGTACTCTTCCTGCTGGAAGATCTGTACAAAAGTCTCCGTTCCCTGAAAGAGGCCTTTGCCCGGAAAGGCGTGGAATTCGATTCCATCCTGAAAATGGGCCGGACCCAGCTCCAGGATGCAGTCCCCATCCGGTTGGGGCAGGAATTCAAAGCCTATGCCACAGCCCTTGACCGGGGGCTCAGACGGATCCGGTCCGCCGCTGCAGAAATGACTTCCATCAATATGGGGGGTACCGCCATCGGTACGGGAGTCAACGCCTCCCCGTCCTATTCCCGGCATATTGCAGAAGATCTTTCCCGGCTGACCGGATTTTCCTTTACCCAGGCTGCCGATTTGATTGATGCCACCCAGAACATCGACAGTTTTGCCGCCGTTTTGGGCAGCCTGAAGGACTGTGCCAAAGCATCGACATTCTTCGGGAAGCGGCCGACACCCTGCGGATCAACTGTGTAGAAGGGATCACTGCCAACAAGGAACACTGCCAGCACCTGCTGAAGAAAAGCGCCGGCATCGTCACGGCCCTGAGTCCCTACATCGGCTACGCCAAGGCCGCCAAACTGGCCAAGGAGTCCCTGGCCAGGAACATCCCGGTGGTGGAACTGGCCCGACAGCGCCACTACCTGTCCGACAAACAGCTGGAATCCGTGCTGGATCCGTACAAGATGACCACACCGGCAGTACGGTAAAACAAAAAGGACTGTGGAGGATTTCCTTCCCAGTCCTTTTTCATTGCCATGTGGTGCGATTGGCGCGAGTCGAACGCGCGACCCTCTGCTTAGGAGGCAGATGCTCTATCCAACTGAGCTACAACCGCATAACAAGATTATTATAACAATTGCTGTCCCTGGACGCAAGATACGCCCTTGTTTTCATCAGGGAATCTGGACATTTCATCGACGGGAAACTGCAAAACTGGGTTTCCGGTCTGTACCAACAAGCCCGCGACTCACGGCTCGCGACTCGTGACCAGAAGGGGGGTGTTGCACTTGCAACAGCCCCCTTCTCTTATCCCCACACCACCTTCATCCAAGGAGCCATCACATAGAGAGCTCCCGTATTGATGACACCGCCCTTGCCCACGGCCATGCCGCCGGGGCTCAGGAAGAACAGATTGCCGCCGATCTGCTTGTTGCGGATGGCGTTCAGGGTCCCATTGATGTCGATGCGGGTATCCACGAAGTTCAGCAGGTTCTGGGCTTCTATATTGTCTTTTTCCGTATGGAAATACAGGTTGGCTGTCTTGCCGGCATCCAGCTGGAATTTCTGGAACTGGTTCAGCGCATTTTTGCCGCTGTACTGCTGAGCGTAGATATTGAATACGCCGTTCTTATCCGCCTCATAGTCCTTCCCGTTGTAAGCCGTGATGTTCCCGGCCAGGGCGGTCAAGGGCTGGCTGGCAAAGCTGGCGCTCAGGCAGGCAGCCAGGATCCTCCGGCTCAGGTCATCCTGTTTCACAGCTTTGTACGTTTTCTTGTGTTTGTTTCTATACAAGGCACTCATGGCTGCCCTCCTTTAAAACTGTCCGTTGACGGTGAAATGGATCCGTCCCCGGCTCTGTTCTGCTCCATTGATGGTCCGCTGCAGCGGGATGCCCAGGGCCACGTTCAGAGAAATTTTCTCTGTCAGGTCCGCTTTGATCCCCACGCCGGCGCCATCAGGCTCCGGTCTCCAAAGGCGCTGCTGCCCCAGATCCGTCCCCCGTCCACGGAACAGGTACCCGTTCACTTTTCGCTCTTTATCCAGGGGTACACTGTATTCGGCGCTGGCGGAAAAGCCTCCGTCCCCGCCGATCAGGCTTTCCGTATAGCCCGCACGCTGTACATGCCCCCAGGTAGAACATTTCACTGCTGGCAGGTACTGGGTGCTGGACAGCTGGCCGTCCAGACGGAAGGTCCACTGCTGGCCGGCTTTGTAGGCTTTCTGGTACAGGCCGTTGAATTCGTATTTGCCGAAGTTCCGGTGATTGTCGTACAGGTCCTTGTACCGGCCCACCCGGTATCCGTGTTTCTGGTACAGCACGGAGGAATCTCCGTAGTTCAGCTGGTCGTAGTACAAAAGGCCCGTATCCACCGTATCGTCCACCCAGTGTGTCCGCAGGCCCAGGCTGGTGCCGAAGTCGGTCTGGGACCGCTGGTGGCCGTATTCAAATCCCCATTCGGACTTTTTCCGTTCCGTGGTCTCGATGGGAGAGACCAGGAAGGCGGTGGCCACGTAGGAATGGCCCCGTACCCCCAGGGCTTCAAAGGGGCCGTCGGTGATGTGCACGCTGTTGGTGCTGTAGCTGAGGCCCGCCCGGTCCCCGTCCGGTTGATGGGGGTGCTGTAGCTGCCGGCCACGGCTTTCATCCCTTCAGACCGGATGGTGCTGAGGAACAGATGGTCCCGGTTCCCGGAAAGATCCCGGTCCTGCCAGAACAGACCGGCCCGGTACAGGCCGCTGGTCTTGCTGCCGGCGTTGTCAAAGAACACCCCGGTCACCTGTTTCTGGGGTTCCTGCACTGCGATCACGTAGTCCGTGGTGCCCGGTTCCTTCCCGGCTTTCAGGGCAATCCGCAGCTGGGCATCATTGGTGGCGTTGAACCGGAGCAGGTCTTTGTTCAGTCTGTGCATGGAGGAAATCTGGCCAGGTTCGATGTGGAGCCGGTCCGTAATGTATTTCTCCCGGGTGCTCCTGTTGCCGGTGACTTCCACCTGGCCGTTCTTCCCTTCCACCAGGTCGATCTTGACCCGGCCGTCCCGGATGGTCTGGGGTGCCAGGAAGGCCCGGCAGGTCAGATAGCCTTTTTCCTGGTACAGGGCGTTGATCTTGCCCACCAGGGCATACAGGTCATCCAGGGTAGCGTCCTTCCCCTCATATGCTCCGGTGATCTTCTGCAGTTCTTCTTGGGAAAGGACCTGGGATTCCGGCAGTTCCACCTGCTTCAGCAGGAAGTGGACGGCACCCTTCTGTGCTTCTTCCGGACCTTCCGCCCCTTCCACCGGTTGGGTATTCCGCCCTTCCTGGATTTTCCGGGCGATGCGCTGTCGTTCCAGGTATTGGCGGGTGCGGTTCAGTTCCACCCCGCTGTCGTTGTATCCGGCAGGATGGGCCGGGGCATTGGCTGCTGCGGTGGTTGCCCACAGGCAGGGAGCAGCCAGCAGCGTCAGCAGGATACTTGCTGTCAGTCTATGGTTCATCATAAGAGTTCTCCTCTCTCAAAGCTGGGATTCCGTTCATAGTGATTCATTATTATTATAAAAAATCACAGAGTCCTCAGAGAACTTTGGTCACAAAAGGGCGGTTTTTGGGCATAAAAAACGGGGTGTTGCATGAGCAACACCCCTGTCAACCGTCAGCTGACAAAAAAGGAGATGTCACACAAGATGTGCAACATCTCCTTTTTTTAAAACTTATACGATACCCCCACATTCACTTCGTGGGTCTTGGCGTCGATATCGCCTTTGAAATCTTTGTACTTGCTGTCGTTGTAGGATACGTTGGCTTCCCAGTTGTCGGTGAAGGCGTAGCCTACGCCCAGTTCGTACTGGGTGATGTTGTTGCCGGTACCGAACTTGGCCCAGCCGGTGGTCTTGTCGGTAATGGGCAGACGGCCCATGGCCCCCACCTGATACCCGCTGTTGTTGTCATGATAGCCGTGCTGTTTCAGACGGTTCCGTACATACCCGCCGTACCCGTACAGATACGGGTTGAACTGATACACCAGGCTGACCTGATGGGACTGGGCAGAGGCATCATGGTCCCCTTCGTGGGCCGCATACCGGTAATCCAGGCCCAGGTTGTCGGCGATCCCTACGGTGCCGCCCACCCGATAGCGGCTGTCACCGCCAAAGTCCGTGGTCTTCCCGTCCTGTTTCCATTTGAGAGTGTTGCCCACCGTGACGTTGGCATCGATCTTTGCAGCGCCAGGAGCAATCTTGGCCAGGGAGAAGCACAGGCCACGGTCAAAGGCAGCAGGCTCAGCACTGCAGTGGCCATTCATCATTTTTTCATTGGGAAATCCCTCCTTCAATGGATTCAAACATTCATCATTCTTTCATTATACACTTTTTCATCAATTTTCGCAAAATTTCACCGCCGGACCCCGCCCAGCTTCACGGCTGCAGCCGCAGCCGCCAGAGCCGCCAGGTGGGCAGCAGCCAGCTCATCCCCAGGGAAAACAGGGGCAGCTGGTGGTAACACCCCAACAGAGCCTGGACGGCACCGGTTTCCTGGAGCCCTTTGGGCAGGACGCTGAGGGCATCCCCGAAGGCCGCCACCCCTGCCAGCAGCATGGGCCACCGGTACAGCCGCCGGTCCTTCCCCAGCAGGGCGGAGGCGAAGGATGCCAGGATCAGGGTAATGGCCATGGGATACAGGAACATCAGGATGGGTACTGCCAGCACGATGATCTGGGTAAGCCCCACATTCCCGATCAGGAAGGAAATCCCGGCAAAGAGCACACAGTAGGATTTATAGCTCAGGCTCCCGGGGAACAGATCACAAAAGGTGTTGGCACAGGCGGTGATGAGACCGATGGCCGTCTTCAGGCAGGCAAAGGTCACGATGGCCGCCAGCAGCATGCCCCCCACCGGTCCGAAATAGGCATGGGCAATCTGGGCCAGGGCAATGCCCCCGTTGGCGGAGATGGCCAGCGCTCCCAGGCTGGAGGTCCCCAGCCAGGTGATCAGGGTGTAAATCAGGGCCATCAGGAACACCACGATGACCCCCACCTTCAGCAGGTCCACGGAAATGGTCCGGGCATCCGATACCCCCAGTTCCTTCAGGGTATTGATCACCACCACGGAAAAGGCCAGCATGGCCAGCACATCCATGGTGTTGTATCCTTCCTTGAACCCGGTAAGGAAGGCATGGTCCACATAGGGTCCCTGGGGCACCCCGGCGGCAATGGATCCCATGGGACGGGCCAGGGCCACCGCCACCAGGATGGCCAGGAACGCCAGGAATACCGGGTTCAGGAATTTCCCGATGTAAACGATCAGTTTGGAAGGTTTCAGGGAAAACAGCAGGGCCACCGCCATGAACAGGAAGGTGAATCCGGCCAGCACCAGGGTCTGGTTCCCGCTGACAAAGGGAACGATCCCGATCTGGTAGGAAACAGTGGCGGTCCGGGGCAGGGCAAAGGCCGGCCCGATGGTGAGATACAGCAGCACCGTAAAGATCCGGGCAAAGACCGGATGCACATTCCCGGCCAGTTCTTCCAGGCTGCCGCTGCCGGAAAGCCCGAAAGCGATCAGGCCAGGAAGGGCATGAACACCCCGGTGGAAATGAAGCCCAGGTTGGCCCCCCAGAAATGGGAACCGGCCAGCTGGCCCATGTGCCAACCGGGAAAATCAGGTTTCCGGCCCCGAACAGCATGCCGAACAGCATGGAGCCCAACAAAAAGATATTCTGCAGAAAGTCAGTTTGTGATTCATGGCATCCTCCTTATTTGGCCGTCAGCGCCGTCCACGGAAACGATGGCTCCGGTCATGAAGCCATTGAGCGGAGACAGGACGGCACAGATCATGTGGCCGCTTCTTCCGGTTTCCCGATCCGTCCCATAGGATAGACGGAAGCCATGGATCCCGGAATAGCCCCCTTCCGCCATCTGTTTTTCCACCAGAGGCGTATCCATGTCCCGGGCACAGGCAGTTCACCCGGACCAGGGCGCAGGTCCAGAGCCAGGGAACGGGTAAAGGCCACCACAGCCCCTTTGGAAGCCGCATACAGACAGCAGCCGTAATTCCCTTCCAGGGCGGCATCAGAGGCGATGTTCACAATGGAAGGGCCATCCTGGGCAAAGAGATCCAGCAGGGCCTGGGTGAGGAAAATGGTTCCCTTCACATTCACATCCATCAGCTGCTGATACTCCTCTTCCGTCACATCCTGAAAGGGCTTTTCCTGATAGATCCCGGCGCTGTTCACCAGGAAATCCAGTTCCTGATGATGCTGCTGGAGGCAGGCGGCGATTTTCCGGCAGCCTTCCACGGTGCTCACATCTCCCTGGAGATACAGGGCTTTCCCCGGCAGTCCCTCAAGACTTTCCAGGGCCTTCTTCCCCCGTTCCGGATCCCGGCCCACCAGCCAGACGGTGGCTCCATCCTGGACCAGCATCCGGGCAGCGGCCAGGCCGATGCCGGAAGTCCCTCCGCTGATCACACCCCTTTTGTTCTCCATTCCATATCCGATCATATCTTCCTCTCCTTTGCATACTGGGGTCAGCACAATAAAAAAGGAGATACCGTTTCCACGATATCCCCTCTTTGCTAAGCTGGTTGTTCCTTGCAGATATCTATATATCTTACAGTTTCACAACGTTGGCAGCCTGTTCGCCACGGTTGCCTTCAACAACGTCGAATTCTACAGCCTGGCCTTCTTCCAGAGTCTTGAAGCCTTCACCCTGGATTGCGGAGAAATGAACGAATACATCGCCGCCATCTTCCCGTTCGATGAAACCATAACCCTTTTCAGCATTAAACCATTTAACTTTGCCAGTCATCTTTACTTGGCCTCCTAAAAAATATTGCGAAAAACGATCCAACTATATGTGATACCTGCGTGAGTTCAACATTCAGTAAGTCCGTTGTTTCTGTTCTCCATTCTAGCATAACCCCTGGACTTTTACAAGCAAAAGAATTGGGCCTATGCAGAAAACTCAGGGTATTTTCAAAGATTTTTGAGAAAATTGACGGACCAGCTCTTCTTTTTGTTTTTTTGCCAACTGTTTCAGGGCATATTCCCGGCGAAGAGCCGTTTTCCGGTCCGGCAGTTCCTCAAAATAAGCCAGGTCCACCGCCTTGAAGGCCCGGGTGTATTTGGCCCCGGACCGCTGCGGTGCATGGCCAGCCGGTGGGCCAGGTCGTTGGTCCAGCCGGTGTACAGGGCGCCGTTGGCACAGCGCACCATATAGACGTAGGCGGTCATTCCTTTACGACTTCCACCTTTTCCATCACCACATCCTGGAGAGGCCGGTCGGCGAAATCCGTGGGTGTGGAACCGATCTTGTGGACCACGTCCATCCCTTCCACGATTTTCCCGAAGATGGCATGGTGGCCGTCCAGCCAGGGAGTAGGCACCAGAGTGATGAAGAACTGGCTGCCCCCGGTGTTGGGACCGGCGTTGGCCATGGACAGGATCCCTTCCCCGCTGTGGGCCAGACCGGGACCGAATTCATCATCGATGGTGTAGCCGGGGCCGCCCATGCCGGTACCGGTAGGTCCCCGCCCTGGATCATGAAATCATCGATGACCCGGTGGAAGATCACCCCGTCATAGAACCCCTTCTCCACCAGTTCCAGGAAGTTCCCGGCAGTTTTGGGAGCCTTGTCTTCAAACAGTTCAGCTGTAAAATCTCCCAGGTTGGTATGGAAATGCACTTTTTTGTTCATGTTGTTCACCTCGTTGTTGTGTGGGCTGCCCTTTAGAAGCCCCTGGAAATCGTTCCTGCAGGGGCGGCAGGCCCGGCCGCCCGTCAAATCACCGTTTGTCCGTACGGTTTGCGGGCCGCCCGGCGTGCGGCCCTACGGTTACAGGTTCAAAATCAATTGGCAAAATTGATTTCCACCGGCTGTTGACCATTGACAGCTGACCGCTGACAGGAGGTGCTCCGCACCTCCTTAAAATTCCCGAATCACCAGATCCGACAGATCCATCTCCACCCGTCCTTGCCGGGACGGAAGCCAGGGCACCAGATGTCCCTGGGTATCGATGTAGAAATTGTCCTTCTGGAACCGGGCCCCTTCTCCCAGGTCCGCCAGCCGTTCCCGGATGGCTTCCTGCCGGTTCCGCCCCAGGAAGTACTCCAGAGGAAGCCGGCTGCCGGTAACCAGATCGAACACCAGCCATAATGGAGATCCGTGATCCGGGCCGTCAGCAGGGAGGGATCAGCCCTCCTGGAGCGGGGACACATAGGCATAGTGCTTCAGCCGGGTCCAGCTGGCCAGACTGTTCACTTCCGTCACCGGATAACTCCGGTACAGGATGGGATCCCCCTGGAACACCAGGCTCAGGATCTGCCGGCGGTTGTAGGTCACCCTGCACTGGAGCCCGCTTTCCACCGGGCCGGTAATATGCCGGTACACGGACAGGTAATTGCCCAGTTCCTGGTTGATCCGGTCCTGGACCTGGGACGTGACCCCTCCCGTCACCTGGGGAAAGATGGTCCGGTAGCCTTCATTGGTGATCTGGAGGGGCTCCCGTTTGTCCCGGGGGCTGGCTCCTTTTTTGGCCGGCACGGTGTACCAGCCGGTAACCCCGTCCCGGGTGGCCACTTTGGCCCACTCCAGCCCGTTGATTTCCCGCTTCCCGAAGATCATTCCCTGGGCGCCCGCAGGAGCCGGCCGCAGGATGGTTTCCGGTTTTCCTCCGGAAGGCTCCGGAGATAGCCGCCGCTGAACAGCACCCGTTCCATTTTGTGTTCCCGGGTGACAAATTCCACCCGGCGCCCTGCACTCCTTCCCCCGGTGCCAGGCTTTGGTTTCTGAAGGAGCCGCGGTCTCCGCCGCCTGTCCGGTTTCCGCCGGCTGGCTCCGGACGCAGCCCCCGGCCAGCATTCCCAGCACCGCCAGTGCCAGCAGGAACCGTCCGGTCTTTTTTCCGGTCATACCGGATTCTCCCGCAGCCAGGAGGCTGCAGAAAGCAGTGCCTTTTGCCCTTCTCCGGCAGCTTTGTTGATCTGCCAGGGATAACCGGCCGCATCTCCGGCAGCAAAGACCCCCGGTACGGAAGTGGCCAGGTTCCCGTCCACCCGGATAAAAGGCCCGTCCAGCCGGAGTCCGGGCAGGAGCCGGTCCAGGGGATCTGTTTCCCGGAGCAGGAAAAGACCGTCCAGTGGTTCCGTCCCGGCCGTGGTTTCCAGGGCTTCGGCTTTTCCTTCTCCCAGGATCTTTCGGGGTTTCCCGGCCATCACCGTCACATTGGCCGGTTTTTCTTCCGGCAGGGGAAAATCCGCCCAGAGCTTCACTTCTGCCGCCAGCCCGGCCAGGAACACCACTTCTTCCCAGGCGGAAGGCAGATTGGTCACCACCCCGATGGTCTTTCCCCGGTACAGAAACCCGTCACAGGTGCACAGTAGCTGACCCCTTTTCCCAGAAGGGCCGTTTCCCCTTCCAGGGGTTTCCCATGAGCGGCTCCCGGACACAGGATCACACTCCGGGCCTCATACACATCCCCCGGTGTGGCCAGGAAAAAGCTTTTCTCCCGGGGCATGATGCTCAGTACTTTATGGGGGACCACCGTAGTCCCGGCGGCCTTCATATGGGCGGTAAAGGCATCCATCAGTTCCGCTCCGGACCGGTCCGGCAGCCCCAGATAATTTTTCACCAGATGGCTTTTCCGCAGAGCCAGGCCAAAATCTCCGGTATCCAACAGCAAAGTGCCCAGAGACCGGTTGGCCGCCGTCACCGCCGCACTGCAGCCGGCAGGCCCGCCCCCTACAATGGCAATATCATACAGCATAGGATTCTCCTTTTTTCCCGGGAGCGCTTATTTGAACTCCGCCACTTTCTCCAGGGGCAGTTTGGGCACATAATAATCCGGGCCTCATCCACATAGTAGGCCAGTTTTCCCTCTTCTCCAGGAACCAGGGTGCTTTGGTGGGAGGGATAGCCCAGAGCCAGTACCGTCACCACTTCCCGTTCTTCCGGAATATCCAGCAGGGCCGCGATTTTCGGCCGGTCCACCGCTGCCAGGATGGCGCTGCCCACCCCCTGCTGCCAGGCGGTGATGGCCATGGCATCCAGGGCAATGCCCACATCGATGCTGGAAATGGTGAGGTTGGCGTCCTTGGGCCGGGACACCACCACAAAGGCCACTGGCTGTTCCCCTTCCTTCGGGGTGCCGATTTCTTTAGGCAGGGCTGCCGCCCACCGAAGCAGGGGCTGCATGGCTTTTACATTTGCCGGGCTTTCCACCACCGTAAACCGCAGGCACTGGCCGTTCCGGCCGCAGCTCCGTTTCCGTGCCACGTCCGCCAGGGTCCGCAGCAGCTCCGGTTCCACCGGCTTTTGTTCAAAACGCCGGTAGGTCCGGCAGGTATCATACAAAGAAGCCAATTCCATTTCACTCACTCCTTCTTATTCCACTTCCGCCACATAACCGTTTTCCCCGTCCGCCCGGAGGACCAGCACATGGGGTGCCTGTTCCAGGAACAGCACCGCCTCCTGCTGGCGGATCTGGAGAGGACTGTTGAACACGGCCGTGGGCACAAAGCCGTTCACCGGCAGCTGGCGGATGACCCCCAGGGAATCTTCCCCGATGACGGTCACTTCATTCAGATGGGTCTTGCCGGTGCCCCGGTGGCCGTAGCTGAGCACCAGGATATCCTGTTTCCCCGGGCGGAAATCCAGTTTGTACAGGGCGTAGTCCACCCCTTTCTGGAGGGTGCACAGTCCCACTCCGTCCCCCACCTGCCAGCCCAGGACCAGGACCTTCTCTCCGCCGTCAGTACCGGTAAGGCTGGCACTGATCTTCTGGGGAACCCCTTTCTGGAATTCCACCGTCAGCGGGGGCTGCAGCTGGCCGTTGGCACTGAGATTATACCGGGGGGCAAAATACTGGGCCGCTTCCCCGGCCGCCGGACCGCCCAATCCCAGCATCACCGCCAGCAGCGCAATCTCCCAGGTATTTTTCATACATTCACCTCCCGCAGCCATAGACAAAATGATTTTTCTGTATCCTTTTTATTATACCCTACCGGGTGGAAAGAAGACAATTGTCTTTTCGTTTACTTCTCCAGAGCCTCCCGGAAGGCTTCCACCCCTTCCCGGATCTTCTCATCGGGAATCCCGGCAAAGGACAGCAGGAATTCCGGGGACCGTCCCGGCTCCGTACCCCGGACCGGGATGACCCGGACCCCCTGGGCCAGGCTTTCCGGGCCAGTTCTTCCGCCGTTCCCGGCAGATCCAGGGCGATGTGGAGATGGAGCCCGGACCCGTAGCTCAGCAGCCGGACCTTGCTCCCGAACCGGCTGGTCAGTTCTTCCTTCAGCCGCCGGCTCTTGGTCCGGTACAGGCTCCGGAGCTTCCGGATGTGCCGGGTGAGATGACCTTCTTCGATATACGCCGCCAGAGCCAGCTGCTCCACCGTGGAGGAAGTCTGGTTGTACCGGTCCGCAATGGCCTCATAGGCCGGCAGCAGTTTCTCCGGCAGCACCAGATAGCTGATCCGCAGGGACGGCAGCATGGTCCGGGAAAAAGACCCCAGATAGATGATCTGTTCCCGGTTTCCAAAACTGTGGAGAGCCGGGGTGGGCCGGTGGAGATACCGGAATTCCCCGTTGTAGTCGTCTTCCAGCAAATACACCCGTTCCAGCTGGGTGGCCACGATCAGGTTGTTCCGTTCTTTTTCCGTCAGGGCCCGCCCCTTGTAGGGATTGGCCGGGGAAATCATCAACAGGCCGGGCCAGTCTCCCTTGGGATCCGCCGGATCAAAAAGCCGGGTCTTCCACCCCATCAGATGGAAGATCTGTTCCGCCTGGGGAAACCCTGGTGCTTCCAGGCCCGCCACCTTCTGATCCAGGGGCAGCAGGGGCAGCAGGATCAGCAGCAGTGTCTGGAGACCGGCCCCCACCAGGATCTGTTCCGGACGGCACACCACCCCCCGGGAGGCATAACTGTATCGGGCCAGGACCCGGCGCAGTTCCGGCTCCCCCTGGGGATCCCCGTACCCGGCAATGGACGCCGGATTCCGCAGCACCTGGTTCAGACAGCGCCGCCAGAGTACCGTGTCAAAGGTGGAGGTATCGATGTAGTTGTTGGAAAAATTCCAGCGGACTTCCGGCCGGCGGAGTTCTTCCCCGGCTTCCTGTCCCTCCGATGCTTCCCGGGGCTGATAGACGGCCACCCGGTAACCCCGGTTGGGCAGGTTTTCCACATACCCCTGGTCGATGAGGATCTGGTAAGCGTTTTCCACCGTGGTCCGGCTCAGTTTCAGGTCCCGGGTCAGTTTGCGGATGGAGGGCAGGAAATCCTGGGAAACCAGATGCTGCTGGCGGATTTCCTGCCGGAAATAATCAGCCAGCTGCCGGTAAAGAGGCTCTTTTCCCGGCTGTGCCCGGAAATTAAAGGTAGTCAGCACGGAACTGTGCTCCTTTCATCAGTATTTTTTAACAAAAATTACAGTCACGGATATTGTAGCATAAAAAGGGGCTGTGAAAAAATGAGAAATCATTTTTTCACAGCCCCTTCTTTCACGCCTGCTTCGCCATGATTTCCTTGGCTTTCATCAGGCGCACCGTACTGGCTCTTTCGTTTTCGCTGAGCTTCATGGTGATGTACTTGATGCTTTCCTGCATTTCCGGGATCATTACGTATTCCAGGGCGTTCACCCGCCGGCGGGTCTTTTCGATTTCATCCGCCAGCATGTTGCAGGTCTTTTCCACTTCCGCCAGTTCCAAAAGATCCGGCAGGCAGGTGGTCAGTTCCGTCACCGCCGTGTCCAGTTCCCCGGTGGTAAAGGCGAAGGAATAGGGCACCTGGGCCGCATCATCCGCCGTAGCCCCCGTATAGGTCAGGTGGGCACGTCCACGCTCATCACATTCTTGCTCCCCACTTCGAACTCGGCACTCCGGGCCGGGTACAGCAGGGCTTCGTTCATGGTCAGGAACCCCATATGGGCCCGGGCCACCACGAAATGGTGGGACACGTTCTGAAGGCTTTTTCCATCTTCAGCCGCAGCTCGTGGTTCCGGCGAATGTAGATCATGAACTGCCGGACCATTTCGTCCCGTTTGTCTTTCAGCAGTTTATGCCCCCGGACGGCGGTGGCCAGCCGGCGTTTCAGCCGGGTCAGCTCCATCCGGGTCGGATTCACGTTGGTCGCCATGGGTTATTCCCCCTTGCTGCCGTCCGCCGGTTTGTAGTATTTGTCCAGGTATTCATCCCGGATCCGTTTCAGCTCGCTGCGGGGCAGGATTCCCAGCAGCTTCCAGCCCAGATCCAGGGTCTCTTCGATGGACCGGTTGGTCCGGTACCCCTGGGAGACGTATTCCTTTTCAAAGGCATCGGCGAATTGGGCATACAGCTTATCCACCTTGCTGAGGGCGGAATCCCCCAGGATGGTGGCCAGTTCCTTGGCCTGTTTCCCCCGGGAATAGGCGGCGAACAGCTGGTTCATGGTATCCGCATGGTCTTCCCGGGTCTTGCCCTTGCCCACCCCTTTATCCTTCAGACGGGACAGGGAAGGCAGCACGTCGATGGGCGGCGTCAGCCTTTCCGGTACAGTTCCCGGGACAGGATGATCTGGCCTTCGGTGATGTACCCGGTCAGGTCGGGGATGGGGTGGGTCTTGTCGTCTTCCGGCATGGACAGGATGGGGATCATGGTAATGGAGCCCTTCTTGCCCCGGATCCGGCCGGCCCGTTCGTACATGGTGGCCAGGTCCGTATACAGATACCCAGGGTAGCCCCGGCGCCCCGGGACTTCCTTCCGGGCAGCGGACACTTCCCGGAGGGCATCGGCATAGTTGGTGATGTCGGTGATGATGACCAGCACGTGCATATCCAGTTCAAAGGCCAGATATTCCGCCGCGGTAATGGCCATACGGGGGGTTGCGATCCGTTCTACCGCCGGGTCGTTGGCCAGGTTGATGAACATCACCGCACGGCTCAGGGCCCCGGTCCGGTTGAAGTCCTGCATGAAGAAGTTGGCTTCTTCGAAGGTGATCCCTACGGCTGCGAACACCACGGCGAACTTTTCGTCGGTGCCCCGTACCGGGCCTGCCGGGCGATCTGGGCAGCCAGCTGGGCATGGGGCAGACCGGAACCGGAGAACACCGGCAGTTTCTGCCCCCGGACCAGGGTGTTCAGCCATCGATGGCACTGACCCCGGTCTGGATGAATTCGGAAGGATATTCCCGGGCCGCCGGGTTCATGGGTTCCCCATTGATGTCCTTGTATTCTTCCGGGATGATGGCCGGCCCCCCGTCAATGGGGCTGCCCATGCCGTCGAACACCCGGCCCAGCATGGCGGGAGACACCCCCAGCTGGATCCCGTGGCCCAGGAACCGGGCCTTGGCTGTAGCCGGCTGCAGCCCCTGGGAATCTTCGAACAGCTGGACCAGGGCCTTGTCCCCGTCCACGGTAAGCACCTTGCCCTTCCGGAGTTCCCCGTTGGCCTGGTGGATTTCCACCAGTTCGTCATAGGTTGCGCCTTTCACCTGATCCACCAGCATCAGAGGGCCCACCACTTCACGGATGGTCTTGTAATCCTTACGCATTTTCTTCACCCTCTTCCGTCAGTTCTGCAAAGGCCTGCTCCAGATCCCGGTTCAGCTGGCCGAATTTTTCCTTCCGTTCTTTTTCCGGAATGTACTTGGCACGGCCGATCTGTTCCCGGATGGGCATATCGATCAGTTTGTCCAGTTTCACATGCTTGGTCATGGCATCCAGGGCTTTCTCGTACCAGGTGATGATCAGTTCAGCATGTCATACTGTTTTTCCAGGGAAGTGTAGGTATCCACTTCGTGGAAGGAGTTCTGGTGCAGGAAGTCTTCCCGGATGGACCGGGCACATTCCATGGTGATCCGGTCCTTGAAGCCCAGGGCATCGATCCCCACCAGACGGACGATTTCGTTCAGGTTGGATTCTTCCTGGAGGATCTCCATGGCCGTCCCCACCAGTTTGGACCAGTCGGGAGCCACTTTGGCATCATAATAAGCCCGCAGCCGGTCGGAATACAGGGAATAGCTCTGGAGCCAGTCGATGGCCGGGAAATGCCGGGCATAGGCCAGGGCCGAAGACAGGCACCAGAACACCTTCACGATCCGCAGGGTGGCCTGGGATACGGGTTCGGAAATATCCCCGCCGGGAGGGGATACGGCCCCGATGGCGGAAACCGCCCCTACCCGGTCCTCCTGGCCCAGACATTCCACTTCCCCGGCCCGTTCGTAGTATTCCGCCAGACGGGAGGACAGGTACGCCGGGTACTTCTTCACCGGGCATTTCTTCCAGACGGGAGGACATTTCCCGGAGGCTCCGCCAGCGGGAGGTGGAGTCGGCCATGATGGCCACTTTGTAGCCCATGTCCCGATAGTATTCAGCAATGGTGATACCGGTGTAAATGGATGCTTCCCGGGCGGCCACCGGCATGTCGGAGGTATTGGCGATCAGCACCGTCCGCTTCATCAGCGGCAGGCCGGTACGGGGATCGTTCAGAGCCGGGAATTCGTTCAGTACGTCGGTCATTTCGTTCCCACGTTCCCCACAGCCACATAGACGATGATGTCCGCATCCGCCCACTTGGCCAGCTGATGCTGGATGACCGTCTTGCCGCTGCCGAAAGGACCGGGAACGGCGGCCACGCCCCCTTTGGCAATGGGGAACAGGGTATCGATGACCCGCTGCCCGGTGACCATGGGTTCTTCCGGAGGCAGCTTGGTCTTGTAGGGCCGGGCCACACGGACCGGCCACTGCTGCAGCATGGGATATTCCTGCACATTCCCTTTGCTGTCCTTCAGTTTGTACACCGGGTCCAGGATGGTGGCTTCCCCTTCATAGACCCATTCCACGGTGCCGCTTTTGCCGGGAGGCACCATGATCTTGTGGAGCACCGCCGGGGTTTCCTGGACCGTACCGATCACATCACCGCCGGAGACTGATCCCCCGGTTTGGCCACCGGCACGAACTGCCATTTCTTTTCCCGGTTCAGTTTGGGCACTTCCACCCCCCGGCTGATCCGGTCCCCGGCCAGTTCATAGATTTTTTCCAGCGGGCGCTGGATCCCGTCGAAGATGCTTTCGATCAGCCCGGGAGCCAGTTCCACACTCATGGGAGACCCGGTGGATTCCACCGGTTCCCCCGGCCCCAGGCCGGCCGTTTCTTCGTAAACCTGGATAGAAGCCTTATCATCACGAAGCTCGATGACTTCACCGATCAGGCGCTTGTCACTGACGCGGACCATATCATGGAGCTGCACGTCTTTCATGCCTTCGGCGACAATCAGCGGGCCGGATACTTTCACGATCTTTCCACTCACGATTGTTCCCTACCCTTCCTTGAATAGAATATCGGCGCCTACTGCTTTTTCCACATTTTCCCGGACACGCTTCATGCCCAGTCCCAGGGATTTGTTCCCGGCAGGGATGGGGATGATAGCGGGAAAGGTAGCGGTAGCATATTCTGCGATCACCGCCTGGGCCTTCTGGGCGGCGGTTTCCGTAATGTAGATCACGGCATAGCCCCATCGGCCAGACGGTGGATCCTGCGCTCTATCTGTTCCTGTTCTTCCTCGTAGAACACATCGAATCCTACGGCTTTGAAGATCATCACGGAGCTGGGATCGCCGATCACTGCAATTTTCTTTTTATCCATCTTGCTGCCTCCCATGCTTCCTGTGATCAGGCATAGACACTGGGCAGCTGGGGTTCAAAGCCGCCCTGGATGGCTCCGAAGATCATCCGCAGGGCTTCCGCTTCCGTTTCCCGGGCTTCCAGGTATCCCACGATGGGCCCCAGAGAATGGGTATCCCATCTGGCCCGGCGGAGGATCAGGCTCAGCCCCTCTTCCATCCGGCGGGCAATGACTCCCAGCTCATTGGTCTGTGCAAATTCATTGATGGCCTGGACCAGTTCCGCCCCATGGCTTCCCTGGTTCAGACGGCCCCCAGCTGTTCCGGAGGCACATCCAGGCTTTCTTCGAACACCGTCCGGGGAATCTCTCCGCAGTCCACCAGGACCAGCCGCAGCTGGGACAGTTCCCAGTGGAGATTCTGGGCCCGGATCAGGCTGATGGTATTCAGGTAATCCGCCCACAGAGAAAAATACTTCCGGATGAAGCCGTCTTCCTTTTTCCGGTCCAGCACCGCCTTTGCCTGACGGAACATGGCTCCGTCCAGCAGGGCGCTGAGCCGGAAAGGATCCGCTTCCCGGGCCAGATCCCCTTCGATTTCGTTCAGGGTCTGGCAGTAGATGGGCGGCAGGTCTTCATAATATTTGGTCTGGACCATGTCCTTCAGGAGGTTCAGGTCGAAATTGCCTCCCTCCCGGAGGATGGCGTCCGCCTGGTTCCCAGCAGCCGTGCCTTCAGCAGGCATTTCAGGTTGTGGGTATCCACCGGCAGCAGGAACAGACCGGTCAGTTCCGGATCCGGAGTCAGTTCCTGGATCCGTTTCCGGGTCAGCTGCATCTGGGCCCGGATGATCAGGTCGATTTCTCCCTGGGCCATTTCCTGTTCCGTGGCCGTATTTTCCCCGTACCCGGTCTCCAGCAGCAGCTTCATGGCCGCCTTTGTGCTGTCGGCTTCCGCAATCCGCCGCAGCTGGGCTGCGGTGAGCAGATGGGTGGACAGGACGCTGATCCGGCCCAGAGCATATTCATAACTGGGCTGGGCCATTTTACTTCACCTCCGCGCCAAACAGGAGCTCTGCCACGCGGTATTCCTCCCCGGTCCGTACGTCTTCCAGCAGGGTGGCGAAGGAACCGTCATAATCACAGGTATCCCCTTCGATCAGCACCCCATCGGCGAAATCCGCCTCTTTGTCCGACAGGGCCAGTGCCCCTTCCCGGCCCTGGGCCTTCAGCTCACCGTTGAGCCGGGCCAGGAATCCGTTTTCATACCGGGGCCGGTCCTTGGCCGGTACCACCAGGGTTTCACGGCCGGTAAGATCCGATTCCAGGATGATCCGCCCGATCAGATTTTCCCACTGTTCCTGGGGCAGGGCTTCCAGCTGCCCGGCAGCCTGATCAAAGGCTTCCTGGAGCACTTTCCGCTTGCTGGCCAGGTTCTCTTTCCGGCTCTGCAGTTCCGCGATCAGCTGCAGACGGCCGGCCGCTTCTTTGGCATCCACCTGGGATTTGGCCTGGATTTCCCGGACCTCTTCCCGGGCTTTGGCCAGGATCTGTTCCTTTTCCTTCCGGGCCTTTTCCTGAGCCGCTGCTCCGATGGCTGCCGCGTCCTGCTTCGCTTCTTCTTCTATTTTCTGAATGATTTTGTCACCAGACACGACGGGTCACCCTTTCTTATAATTTGATCCCGTTCACCATGATGAAGGAAATCAGCAGACTCAGCACGGCGTAGGTTTCCACCATGGCCGTCAGGATGATGCCTTTACCGGTTTCTTCCGGCCGTTTTGCCGTCAGATAGATGCCGGAGGCAGCCACTTTCCCCTGATAGATGGCGGACAGCAGACCGCCGATGCCCATGGCAGTGCGGCAAACAGATAGGCCAGGCCCTGGAAGGTGGTCAGGTCTTTCACGTTCCCGTCAATGACCCCCAGGTTCAGGATGATGATGAAAGCGATCAGCAGCCCGTAAATGCCCTGGGTACCAGGCAGGGCCTGGAGTACCAGTACGTTACCGAACTTGTCCGGGTCTTCGCTGACCACACCGGAAGCGGCCTGCCCGGCGATCCCTACGCCGATGGCACTGCCAACCCCTGCCAGAGCGGCAGCCGTTGCTGCCCCGCCAAATGCCAGCGCTGTTCCTAAAGTAATCATAATGAAATCCTCCCTTATTTGGTAATGTCAGTATACTTGGTCCGGAGCGCCAAAGGCAGGAATGCCCGGCCGCCGCTTCGTAGAACTTGCCGAAGAATTCGATGTACTGCAGACGGCTGCTGTGCACGAAGGCACCCAGCACGTTGATGATGATGTTGAAGTAATGCCCTGCCAGAAGCACCAGGATGGCCGCCACAATGCCCACAGGGCCTGCGCTCCAGAGCATCTGGGCCACGGTATTGATGACCATGGCGATGACCCGGTGGCCAGTCCCAGAGCAAAGATCCGGGAATAGCTCAACAGATCGCTGAGATAACCGCTGATGTTGTACAGGGTCAGGAGACCGCCCAGGAGACGGTTCACGATGCCCTTCTTTTCCCGTCCCCCGAACAGGACGATGATGCCGGCACCCAGCCAGGCCAGGTACTTGCCCACAGGCCCCGGTACCAGTGCCATGAGGAAGAAGCCCAGGAACATGATGAGCCAGCTGATCTGGTCACAGACCGCTCCCATCACATCCCCATCCCGGAACAGCATGTAGATTTTCACCACCATGCCGGCCACCAGATGGATGGCCCCCAGGCCGAAGCACAGCGCCAGCATCTTCAGGGGTTCCTTCATGGGGACGAACAGCAGAGGCTGCCATTCCAGGCCGAACCAGCCGCCGAACATGGCTCCCCAGATAATGGTGGAAATACTCCCGAAGAAAATCACCATGGCCAGCTGCCGGGCGAACCCGGTGGGCCGGAACTTCTTCAGGGCAAAATACAGCATCACGGTCAGCACCAGGCCGTAGCCTGCATCGGACAGCATCATGCCGAAAAAGATGAAGTGGAAGGGAGCCATGACCAGATCCGGATCGATGGAACCGGCTTTGGGCAGGGAATACAGTTCCACTACGCTTTCGTAGGGTTCCACCAGTTTGCCGTTTTCCAGTACCGTAGGAGGGATTTCCCCTTCTGCCGGATCTGCAAAGGTCAGCTGGTAGCGTCGGTGACACTCTGGACCACCTTTTCCACCCGTTGGGTCCGGTCCTTCCGCACCCAGCCCTGTACCTTGAAGGCACTGACGGTTTCCACCCCGCCGTTCTGGAGACGGTCATGGGCGGCACTCAGCTGGTCGTAGTACAGTTCCACCTGCTGTTTCCGGGGGATGCTTTCCCGGGTTTCCTCCTTCAGACGCTGATCCGTGCTTCCTTTTCCTCCGCTTCCTGGAGCAGTTCCTTCCGGACATCTGCCGCCAGGCCGCTGTGTTTGGGCAGCACTGCCTCGCTGAAATCATGTTTCTTCAGCAGATGCTTCACTTCACTGTCGGCCTCTTCATAAGCCAGCACCACCATGGCCTGCCCGTCCTGGGTCACCCCATACAGGCTCACATCCGCCAGGAGGCCGCTGATGGTCTTCTGGAATTCCGGCAGTTCTTTTTCCGGCAGGATCCCACATGGCAGCGGGTGGTTTCCGTAAAGCTCAGCTGTTCCAGGGGGATGTCCAGTTCCAGCCAGGGATCCAGGCTTTCCGCCTGGGTCCGGAGGGCCGCCGCTTCACTTTCCAGGGAAGCGATCTTGCTGGCGGTGGTATCCAGTTTTTCCGTCAGCTTCCGGCCTTCCTGGGTCTCTTCCAGGAAATTCCCATAGGAAATGGTTTCTTTCTGAGGAAACAGGGGATTCTTGGCACCATTCTGGACCAGGAACTGGAGCACCTGACCGGTTTTATCCAGCTGGGCGCTGACTTTTTCTGATCCGGGAAGGGCCTTGCTTCCCGCTTCCGGTTCCAGCATCACACTCCCGTCCTTCTGGAGGGCCAGGAGCAGGGCATCGCGATCGGCTTTCAGGGCGTAGAGAGTCAGTTTTTGCATAGGGACTAACATTCGATCACGACCTTCTTCATAATATACTGGACTGCCGCATCCAGATTTTTCCGGGCCTCTGCCGCCTGGGCCTCATCCCGTTTCCGGTTTTCCGCCACCAGGGCATCGGCTTCCTGTTTGGCCTGGGCTTCTGCCTGGGCAATGGCCGCGGCCGCCTGTTTCCGGGCTTCCGCGATCAGGCTTCCGCTTCCTTGTGAGCTTCCGCCTGGGCGTCCCGTACCGTATTCCGGGCTTCCAGGGTGGCCTGTTTCTTCAGGTCATCCGCCTTCTGCTCGGCATTTTTGATGTCTTCCAGCATGGACATGGTATCACCACCTTTGCGCGGGGAAGGCGGTTGCCTTCCAGATTGGTTGAAAAGAAAGAAATAGCAGTAACCAGTGTAGTATTTCAACAGAGATCCGCAAATCCCTGCTGAAGCGCTATAAAATCATTATACTATACTGTATTCCGTTTTTGTAACAAAAACTTTTCTTATTTTTTCATTGCAGGGTTGATTTTGTACTATTTTATAATAATTTTGTAGCATATGATACACTAATGTCACAGAAGAGTCCCCCGTTTCTGGCTTTTTCCTTCCTGGACTTTCCTGTATAATAGAAAAACAATGGTGAAAAGGAGTGATTTCCATGGATATACAAGAAACCCTGACCCGGCAGCTGCCGCTGTATGCCCGGGTCCTGCTGCAAAAAGGGATCTGCCTCCAGAAGGACCAGATCCTGGTGATCAATGCCCCGGTGGAAGCCAGCCGGTTCGCCACCCTGCTGACGGAAGAAGCCTATAAGGCCGGTGCTGCCCAGGTGGTGTTCAACTGGTACTGCAATGGGACCACCCGGCTCCGGTATGAGTACGAAACCCAGGACAAGTTCGAATCCGTCCCCCACTGGCGCAGTGAATTCAACCTGGATCATTACCGGAAAGGTGCCGCTTTCCTGAGCCTGATCTCCGCCGACCCCTATGCCATGAAGGGCATCGACCGGAAAAAGATCATGGCCTGGCAAAAGGCCTTCCACCAGGCGGTCAAAGAATATTCCGACGGAATGATGGCTTCCAAAACCAACTGGCTGGTGGCCGCCGTCCCCAGTACCGTATGGGCCAGGCTGCTGTACCCGGAGCTGCCGGAACAGGAAGGCATGGACAGGCTGTGGATCCAGCTGCTGGATGCGGCCCGGTGTCTGGGCGAAGACCCTTTGGCCGACTGGGACAAGCATCTGGCGGAACTGAAACAGCGCCGGGAATGGCTGACGGCCCAGCAGTTCACCGCCCTGGAATATGAAAACGGCCTGGTACCCATCTCACCGTGGGCCTGCCGGACCGGCACATCTGGCAGGGAGGGGCCGAAAGCACCGCCCGGGGTTTCCTGTTCAACGCCAACATCCCTACAGAAGAAGTGTATTCCGCGCCCCAGGCGGACCGGGTGGATGGGGTTGTATGCAGCACCCGTCCCCTGGTGTACAGCGGAAATCTCATCGAAAATTCCGTCTCACCTTCAAAAACGGAAAAGTAGTGGAAGCCACAGCAAAAAAAGGCGAAGAAGTCCTGAAAGACCTGCTGAAAATGGATGAAGGTGCCTGCCGGCTGGGAGAAGTGGCCCTCATCCCCTACCATTCCCCCATTTCCCTGATGGATACGGTCTTCTACGAAACCCTCCTGGATGAAAATGCTTCCTGCCACCTGGCCCTGGGGGACGCTACCCAACCTGTGTGGAAAAAGGAGCGGAGATGGACGAAGAAGAACTGAAAAAAGCCGGACTCAACGATTCCATGATCCACGTGGACTTCATGGTGGGCAGTCCGGATCTCACCATCACCGGGATCCGGAAAGACGGAACAAAGGTGTCCGTGTTCGTCAACGGGGATTGGGCTTAAAAAAGAAGGGGCTGTTGCTCACGCAGCAGCCCCTTTTGGCTTTTACTTCCCGTGCCGTTCCCATACGGCCTGGGGAATGAATACCAGATGCTGGTTCACGAAGGTGTCGAAACCGCTCCGGGACAGTTCGTGCCCGTACCCGGAATTCTTCACGCCCCCGAAAGGCAGTTCCGGCAGGAGGTCCAACCGTGGTTGATGAAGCTCATCCCGGTTTCGATCCGGGCCGCCACCCGACCGGCATGTTCCATATCGCTGCTGAACACCGTGTTCCCCAGCCCGTAGCTGGAATCGTTGGCCAGGGCAATGGCATCCTCTTCATCCGGACTTTGTACACCACACCCACCGGACCGAAGACTTCTTTGTTATACAAAGGATTGTCCTTTGTCACATCGGTCAGGATGGTGGGCATCACGAAGTAACCGGGACTTTCGATGGGCTGGTTCCCGTACACCACCCGGGCGCCGGCCTGGACAGCCTGTTCAATGGCCGCCAGCACATCCCGCTTGGCCGTGGCGGAGGACAGGGGTGCCAGTGTGGTGGCCGGATCCATGGGATCCCCCATTGGGCGGAGGCAAAGACTTCCGCCAGATCCCGGAGGAACCGGTCGTAGTTCTTTTCCGTCACGATGAACCGTTTGGAAGAGACGCAGACCTGGCCCGCATTGTACAGCCGGGCGGCAAACAGCTGGGATTTCACTTCGTCCATATCCGCATCATCCAGGACGATGAAGCATCATTGCCCCCCAGTTCCAGGGAAGAAGGCTTCAGGGCCTTTCCGGCATGTTCCGCCACGGAAGAACCGCCCCGTTCCGACCCGGTCAGGCAGGCTCCGGCCACCCGGGAATCCTCGATGATCCGGGAAACCTGATCATAGCTGGCAAACAGGCTCTGGAAAGCCCCTTCCGGAGCCCCTGCTTCCCGTACCAGGGCTTCAAAGGCCAGGCAGAGCCGGGGCAGTTGGAGGCATGTTTCAGCAGCAGAGGATTCCCGATGATGAAATTGGGGGCGAACACCCGCATCACCTGGTAGAAGGGGAAATTCCAGGGTTCCACTGCCATGATCACGCCCCGTGCCTGTTTCAGGATATAAGCTTTGCCGGCCGGGGTTTCCACCGGTTCCCGGGCCAGGAATCCATCGGCCTGGTCCGCATAATATTCAGCGATGGCAGCACAGAGTTCCACTTCTCCCTGGGCTTCCACAAACAGTTTCCCCATGTCTTTGGTCATGGTTTCCGCATACCGTTCCAGATCCCGCCGGAGCAGGGCAGCCACCTGGCGCAGGACCGTTTTCCGTTTCTCCACGTCATTGTCTTTCTGCCAGGCCTGGTATTGTCCATAGGCCCGTTCCAGGGCTTCTTCCACCCCGGCATCGGACAGGCTCTCATAGGAGCGGAGCACTTCATTGGTATAGGGATAAATAGTCTGATAAGCCATAATCGACCCTCCTTGGACTGGTTAAGTGTATTTTTATCGTTTACAGTTAAACGTATTATACGATACCGCCCCTAAAAATACAAGTCCTTTTTGGAGAATTTTTATCGATTTCTTTTTTATCCCTTCATTCCCCAGGCATAGCCGGTCATGGCCATGGATCCCAGGTTGCAGATTTTGTTGAACACCTGGGCCCGGTCTGCGCCGGCGGCTCCCAGGCATACCAGGAGCGGCAGGTAATGATCCGGGGTAGGTACGGCATAGGACGCATCAGGATGGGATGCGAACCCGATGACTTTTTTCCGTATCCTCCTGGAGCACCGCTTCTGTAATATAGTCATTGAACCGGAGAGTGGCATCAGAACCCCCTGCATTCTCCCATTCCACTTCCCG
>ENA-OQIG01000236-OQIG01000236.1-human-gut-metagenome-genome-assembly--contig:-NODE-236-length-32560-cov-1.932815_pt1 | contig 32560 bp, 42 predicted proteins | sample MGYA00242576_ERZ504741 | MGnify/ENA primary metagenome ERZ504741 (study PRJEB26092, sample SAMD00036436) | human gut metagenome | host: Homo sapiens | study: EMG produced TPA metagenomics assembly of... | reverse complement strand
TAACAGAGATACCAATGCAAGTATCAATATCTTAAACAAAGGACTGCAAATACAGTCAGCATAAACAACATAAAACTGCACCGTAGGGCATACGGGAACAGTATAATCTAGCTTGTGGACACTGTGTAAGACGTTGTAATACCTTTTGGTATCAGCCAACGCAGTAGTGGTTGAAGCAAGAATCCCCCTGCTTTAGCTGTGGGGAGTGTCAAAATACACAATAATTTACAACGATTGTGGAAAGAGCCAGACGAGATAAAGACATTTACAGAGGAGGAAGAAAATATCTCGAAAGAAAGGGTACAGAGAATGGGAAAAAAAGGGACTATTTTTGATTTAGACGGAACGATTTTGGATTCGATGCATATCTGGGAAGAAATTGATAAGAAATTTCTTGGAAAAAGAGGACTGGAAGTTCCGGAAGATTATTTGAGAAGTATTGCGCCTCTTGGGTTTGAACGGGCGGCAGTCTATACCATTGAACGGTTTGGATTTTTAGAAACACCTGAGCAGATCATTGCAGAATGGTATCAGATGGCGACAGATGCTTATGCAAATCAAGTACAGCTAAAGCCGTCAGCAGAGGAATATCTTCGTTATCTGAAAAAACGGGGGATCAAGATTGGAATTGCAACATCCTGTGAACCGCAGATGTTTTTGCCGGCATTGGAGCGAAATGGAATTTTGGATCTGTTTGAGTCCTACACAACTGTGCGAGAAGTACCGAGGGGAAAAGAGTTTCCGGATATTTATGAGAGACAGGCTGAAAAGATGGGACTTTTGCCGGAAGAATGTACAGTATTTGAAGATATTCTAAAAGCGGTACAAGGGGCGAATGCAGGAGGATTTATACGTAGGTGTGTACGATGCACATTCAAAAGATGAATGGGAAGAAATCCAAAGGCACGCAGACAGCTTTATTTACAGCTATAAGGAGTTGATCAGATGAAGAAGATTATTTTAGCTTCCGGTTCGCCGAGACGCAGAGAGTTGCTCGAGCAGATCGGATATACATTTGAGGTTGTGACAAGCGAAAAAGAAGAGGTATATCAAAGCACGGAACCGCAGGAAATCGTAAAGGAACTGGCGCTTTTAAAAGCAAAGGACGTGGCGGAGAAGACTGCATCGGATAGAGAAGAAGATTGTGGCCAGATAATCATCGGTGCAGATACTGTTGTGGTGCATGAAGGGAAGATTTTAGGAAAGCCAAAAGATAAGGAAGATGCAGAGCGCATGCTGGAAGCACTTCAGGGGGATACCCATGATGTTTATACCGGAGTAGCTGTGATCTGCTATGACAAGGAGGAGCAAGAAGAAGTCATTTCCCATGCGGTCCAGACAAAAGTATATGTAGATGTAATGACAGAGGAGGAGATTCAGTCCTATATTGCTACTGGGGAACCAATGGATAAAGCGGGCGCATACGGAATACAAGGCAGATTTGCAGCACATATTGCAAAGATTGACGGGGATTACTATAATGTGGTCGGACTTCCGGTGTCTTATATTTATAAAGTGCTTCGGGAAAAAATCTGATTATTAAACATGGAAAAAGCCTTTGTTTTTGCGATTTGAAGGAAGTTATAGGGTAAAAAGCAGGAAAAAATAAAAAAACATAGGAATGTAGAAGAAAATCTTTTACATTCTCTTTGTTTTATATTATAATACTGTTGCAATATGCAGAGATGCCGGATTTATGATTCTGACATCCTGTGCAGGAAGCAAGTAAATTAAAGAAATAGATTTGGAGAGTGCAAAAGATGGAACGTAAAGTAGGTACTATATCAAGAGGAATCCGCTGCCCGATCATCAGAGAAGGCGACAACCTCGCAAATATTGTAGTAGAAAGTGTATTAGATGCAGCAACAAGCGAAGGCTTTGAGTTAAGAGACAGAGATGTCATCTCCCTGACAGAGTCAATCGTTGCAAGAGCACAGGAAACTACGCTTCTGTTGAGGCAATCGCAAGTGATGTAAGAGAAAAATTAGGCGGTGAGACAATCGGTGTTATTTTCCCGATCTTATCCAGAAACCGTTTTGCGATCTGCTTAAAAGGAATTGCGATGGGCGCAAAGAAAGTAGTTCTTATGCTGAGCTATCCGAGTGATGAAGTTGGAAATCAGCTTGTATCTTTAGATAAGCTGGATGAAGCAGGAATCAATCCATACAGCGATGTACTTACTTTGGAGAAATACAGAGAACTGTTCGGAGAGAATAAGCATGAATTTACAGGTGTAGATTATGTAGAATATTACGGACAGCTGATCAGAGAAGCAGGTGCAGAAGTAGAGATTATCTTTGCAAACAATCCGAGAACAATCTTAGATTATACAAAGAATGTAATGACTTGTGATATCCACACAAGAGCAAGAACAAAACGTATTCTCAAAGCAGCAGGTGCAGAGCGTGTATGCGGAATGGACGACATCCTGACAGCGCCGGTAGATGGAAGCGGATGCAATGAGAGATATGGATTGTTAGGATCTAACAAGTCTACAGAAGGCATGATCAAGTTATTCCCAAGAGAGTGCCGTGATCTTGTAGATGAGATTCAAAAACAGATCTTGGACAAGACAGGAAAACATGTGGAAGTAATGGTATACGGAGATGGAGCATTTAAAGATCCTCAGGGAAAAATCTGGGAATTAGCTGATCCGGTTGTATCTCCGGCATTCACAGACGGACTTCGCGGAACTCCGAACGAAGTAAAATTAAAATACCTTGCAGATAACGATTTCAAAGATTTAAGCGGAGAAGCTTTAAAAGAAGCAATTTCCAAGAGAATCAAAGAAAAGAGTGACAATCTTGTCGGAGATATGGCTTCTCAGGAACAACACCGAGACAGCTCACAGATCTGATTGGTTCCCTCTGTGACCTTACAAGTGGTTCCGGAGACAAAGGAACACCGGTTGTGTTAGTGCAGGGATACTTTGATAACTACACAAACTAGTGTAAAAAGCAGAAACGAGACAGCAGTAAGAACTGTTAAAAGTTTATAAAGACTGGAAATGAGGCATTGCCGATGATCAGAAGATCATTTGGCAATGCCTTTTTCCAATAGTTCAAAAAATGCAATATTTTGTATAAAAAAGCACAAGAAAATGTGAAAGAAAGGTGATACGATACAGTTAGATGAAACAGCAAAGGGAGGAAAAGAACTATGGAAATTAAAAAAGAGAATATGGAGTGGCTTGCAGAAGCGATGCACTATGTAAAGAGCAAAGTGAATGAGAATCTGCCAAAGTATTCAACAGTTTTTCCGACATCAAGTTCCGAAAACCTGATTTATGGAGAAATGGGAAATAAAGATTGGACAGAAGGATTTTGGACAGGGATTTTGTGCCTTTTGTATGAAGACACAAACGAGGAAAAGTATCTTTCTGCATTGGAGACATTGCTCCGCACATTTCAAGAGAGATTAGATCAGAATATTGATTTAAATACACATGATATTGGATTCTTATACTCTTTATCCACACTTGCGGGTTATAAAATTACAGGAAATGAAAAGGCACCGGAACTCTCGGTGCGCGCTGCAGATTGTCTTATGGAACGATACAGTGAAAAGGCTCAGATTATTCAGGCGTGGGGCAATTTGGAAGATCCAAAAGGAAAAAGGAAGAATGATCATTGATTGTTTGATGAATTTATCATTATTATACAATATCAGTGAGATTACCGGAGAAAAGAAATATAAAGAAGCAGCAGAACATCATGCAAAACAGGCATCAAAAAATATTTAGTTAGAGAAGATTATTCTACTTACCATACATATTATATGAATGTAGATACAGGAGAACCGATCAAAGGAGTGACAGCCCAAGGGTATTCCAATAATTCGGCATGGGCGAGAGGACAGGCATGGGGCGTTTATGGATTTGCGCTCAGCTATGCACATACGGGGATTCTTGCATGTGGGCTTCTGGAATTAAGTAAGCACCTTCAGGTCTTAGATCCAAGAAAGAAAGAATATGAGGAAACGGCAGTTCAAATTGTGAAGTCACTGTTTGAAAATTATACAACGGAGAAAGATCTTTCAAATGGGATTATCAAACATGGAGTATATGCAATTCCATTCCATGTTGGAGTCGATGAATGTTGTATCTGGGGAGACTATTTTTATGTGGAAGCATTAATGCGTTTAAGAAATGTCTGGAATATGTATTGGTAAGGGAGAAGAAAATGAAAGAAAAGAACATGTTTTCTCTTGAGGGAAAAGTTGCACTCATTACAGGGGGCACCTATGGAATCGGATTTGCAATCGCTGCTGCGTTTGCTGAGGCAGGAGCAAAAATCGTGTTTAACTGTTTGCAGCAGGAACATTTGGAGAAAGCGATAGAAGAATATCAGGCAAGAGGAATTTGTGCAAAAGGATATCTTTGTGATGTCACAGATGAAGCACAGGTAGCAGATATGGTCGCAAAGATTGAAGCGGAAATAGGAGTCATTGATATCCTTGTAAATAATGCAGGAATCATCAAGAGGATTCCAATGTGTGAGATGTCTGCGGAGGAATTCCGGCAGGTAATCGATGTAGATTTGAATGCACCGTTTATTGTGTCTAAGGCGGTGATTCCATCCATGATCAAGAAAGGACATGGAAAGATCATCAATATCTGTTCGATGATGAGTGAACTGGGAAGAGAGACTGTATCTGCGTATGCGGCAGCCAAAGGTGGATTGAAAATGCTCACAAAGAACATTGCTTCAGAATACGGCGAGTACAATATCCAGTGTAATGGAATCGGACCGGGATATATTGCGACACCACAGACGGCACCGCTTCGTGAAGTGCAGCCAGATGGAACAAGGCATCCGTTTGACCAGTTTATCATTTCGAAAACACCGGCAGCAAGATGGGGCAATCCGGAAGATCTTGCAGGTCCGGCAGTCTTTCTGGCATCGGAAGCATCAGATTTTGTAAATGGACATATTTTGTATGTGGACGGAGGAATTCTCGCCTACATCGGAAAACAGCCATAAGGCAATAAGGAGGAAGAATATGAAAATAGCATTAATTAATGAAAATAGCCAGGCAGCAAAGAATGAGATGATTCTGCATGCGTTGGAAAAAGTAGCATCCGAAAAAGGGTTTTCGGTAGACAATTATGGGATGTATTCTGCAGAAGACGAGTGTCAGTTGACATATGTGCAGGTTGGGATTCTTGCAGCAGTTTTATTAAATGCAGGGGCGGCGGACTATGTGATCACCGGATGCGGAACTGGTGAAGGAGCTATGCTTGCATGCAATTCTTTTCCAGGTGTGATTTGTGGACATGTAGAAGATGCATTAGATGCTTATACATTTGCACAGATTAATGACGGAAATGCAATTGCAATCCCATTTGCAAAAGGATTTGGATGGGGCGGAGAACTGAATCTGGAGTATATCTTTGAAAACTATTCGCAGAAGAGAGTGGACAAGGATATCCAAGAGAGCGTGCAGTTTCGGAACAGAGAAATAAGAGGATTTTGGATGAAGTAAAAAAAGTGACTTACAAAGATCTGCCTACAGTCTTAAAAGAACTTGATCGTGATCTTGTGAGAGGTGCATTGCGGGGGGAAAGATTTGAAGAACTTTTCTTTGCGAATTGCAAATGTGAAACGCTGGCAGAATGTGTGAGAGAAATGTTGAAGGAAGATTAAGATGTTAAAAGTAACAATAAAAAATGCCGAGGGACAGGAAATATTAAGTAAAGAGGGAGAGCAGGAAATTGCATTTCTCTATGAACGAACTTATGAAGAGGGAGATCGTATTGTAGTGGAAAGCAGTGAGAAAAACTGTTTTCTCTGGCTGCAAGTAGATGAGGTGCTTGGGCGTTCGATGATTTATCTGAAAGATACAATGGAATATATCATTCCATTTGGTGAGAAGCGATTAAATAAATCACCAAAGGCATTTTGCGGATCAGAACATTTTATTTGGCTAAAACGTGCCAAAGAGTTTGAGAGAAAAACTTACCGAAATCTGGCGCTGAATGTCAACGATCAGTCATGTAGTACAACTTGTTATCCGCATGTATCTGCAAATGTAGAAACGAGAGGAGAAGCTGTCTTTGCAGCAGTCAATGTAGTTGACGGAGTGACTGCAAATGAAGGACATTGGAAGTGGCCGTTTCAATCGTGGGGAATTAATCGTCGTGAGGATGCAGCGATCAAGATTGACTTTGGAAGAGAAGTGGAGATCGATCGGATCATTCTTTATACGAGAGCAGATTTTCCGCATGATAGTTGGTGGGAGCAGGCTACAATCCGTTATTCGGATGGAAGCACAGAGAAAATTTCGATGAAGAAGAGAATACTTCCACATGAATTTATGATTGAAAAAAGGAAAGTGAGCTGGATAGAACTGTGCGATCTGATCAAAGCAGACGATCCATCGCCATTTCCGGCGCTGACACAGATTGAAGTGTACGGAAACGACTTGTAAGTGAAGAAAATTCCAAAAAAGTTACCACATCCTTCAGGATTGCGCTAACTTTTTTTCTGTTGCGGTTTTATTTGGGTTTGCAGGATGCTGTGTATCTAAAGCCGCTCGGAATATTAAGAAGAAAACTGCGAGTATTTCTTCGGTGAGATGCCGACTGCCTTTGTAAATGTCTTCAGGAAGTTACTGTAATCGTTGAACCCGCATTCCTCACATGCCTCATTGACCGATTTTCCTTCAGCAAGCAATGACTTTGCGATCGTGATTCGTTTGGCAGTAATATATTTGTTGATCGTTGTCCCGGTCGCAGATTTGAAAATGCGGCACAGGTAGGAAGGACTCAGATAGAAATTTTCGGAGAGTTCTTCGATTGTCAGTGGATTCTGAATGTGCTGGTTGATATAAGTCAGAATCCGGTCAACCTGCTGGTGCTGTGTCCAGCGCACAGAAGATGTGACAGGAAGATTGTTGTCGGAGAATTTTATTCAAAAATACCATTAATTCTGTGAACGTGGCTTTCTCTATAAGATCTGCGCCGAATCCATCTGTGCTGACAAGTTTATGAATGAAGTACTGAAAGAGCTTTTGCTCCTCGGCATTCAGAGAGCGCTTGTGCAGATTTGGATTGGAAGCATCACGAGAAGAAAAGCAGTTATCCAGGTTGGTCTGCCCAGAAGAAAGCTGTTTTAAAAAGTCTGGAAGATAGATAAAACAATCCGCTCATGGACTTTCTCATCAATATAAGTTAAATGGTGGCTTTCATACTGATTAATGAAGAAAATATCCCCTGGTTCGATGCTGTAGAACCGGTTATCATCATTGTATAAGTGGGAAACAGCAAAAGTTTTCTGATCTAAACAAGAAGCGATTGCTTCTTTACATGAACGTTGTAATTCCATATCAAACCTTCTCAAAATTTGATAAAATTATAGCAGATTTTGTGGATTTTTACAATTCGTCTTTGGGTGATTGTACTCTTTTAAAAAGTATTTGCTGCCTTTTTCGGAAAACACCTGCTGCCGTATATTGACATTCTAGGAGCGTCAATTTATAATCAACAATTAGGGGACTAACAAATGGAGGATAATATGGAACGGGACATTGCGATTGGCAGAATAATCGGCATTTTGTCAAATCAGATCAAGAGACAATTTGACAGTTCTGCCTCAAAGACAGGTGTGACCGGAGTGCAGGGACGGGTGTTGCATTATCTTTTGGGACAGCCAAGAGAACAGGAGATTTTTCAGAAGGATCTGGAGGAAGAGTTTAATTTAAGAAGATCTTCAGCTACGGGTATCTTACAGCTTATGGAGAAGAACGGATATATCGAACGGGTTCCGGTGGAATATGATGCGAGATTGAAGAAAATAGTAGTACTTCCGAAAGGGCTGGAGGCAAGTGCGGCAGTGGATGAGGATATACGATATGTAGAATCTAAGCTGCAAGATGGCCTGACAGAGGAAGAATTGGAAATTTTTCGACGGGCAGCAAAGAAGATGCTAAGAAATCTTCAACAGTCGAGGGATGGAGAAGAAAAAGGATAATTTTATCTTGTAAGGGAAAAGAGCGGATAGCTGCAAGGCTAAAAATAGAATTGACAAGTGAAAATAACCGTGCTATTCTGTTACGGTGTAAAATAAAGTGCCGGATGGGCTATAAATTTTTTCTGTTTCTGATTTAAACAGAAAAGATTTATAGCCTTTTTGTGTACTAAAAAAGGAAAAGATAAAGGAGGAATTGTTAAATGAAACAATCAGAAAATCAAATGGGAACGAAAGCAATTTTTCCTCTCTTGATGGGGATGTCTGTTCCACCGATGATTTCGATGCTGATTCAATCTTTATACAATATCGTAGACAGTATTTTTGTAGCTAAGCTGGGAGAGGAGGCGCTTACAGCAGTCTCTCTCGCTTATCCGCTTCAGAATTTAGTACTTGCCGTGGCGGTAGGACTTGGTGTAGCAACGAATGCAGCGATTGCAAGAAATCTTGGAGCAAAAAAAAGTGAGGAGGCAAATGATGCGGCGGCACATGGGCTTGTACTGGCAGGTATTCATTCGATATTTTTTATTTTGCTTGGAATCTTTTTTACAAAACCATTTTTGCAGATGTTCACAGATAATCCGACTGTGCTGGAATGGTCCTGTCAGTATTCTTATATTGTAATCTGCCTTTCGTTTGGATCGCTCTTTCATATTGAAATTGAAAAGATGTTTCAGGCGACGGGAAATATGTTTTTACCGATGATCATGCAGGGGGTGGGAGCGATTGTGAATATTATCCTTGATCCGATCATGATCTTTGGACTGTTTGGATTCCCGGCGATGGGAGTACGGGGAGCAGCGACAGCGACGATTCTTGGACAGTTTTCCGCGTGCATGTTATCCATCATCTTGTTTTGTAGACACAGTGGAGGGCTTCAGATTCATATGAAAGGATTCCGCATGAAGGGAAGGATTGTCAGACAGCTGTATCTTGTGGCAGTTCCATCTACGGTGATGATGTCCCTTCCGTCTATCCTGATTGGTGTTTTGAATGGAATTCTAGGAGCTGTTTCCCAGACAGCAGTTGCGGTACTTGGAGTATATTTTAAACTTCAGATGTTTGTCTATATGCCGGCAAATGGAATCATTCAAGGAATGCGTCCGATCATCAGTACAATTATGGAGCAGGGGCTAAGAAGAGGCTTCATGAGACAATTAAAGTTAGTGTGCTGGTGACAGCGGTCATTATGGCAGTGGGAACGATTTTGTTTATGGGATTCCCGGAGCCGGTTCTTTCTTTGTTCAGTGCCACAGAAGAAATGCAGAAGATGGGAGCACAGGCGCTTCGGATCATTGGAACTGGATTTATTGTATCTACATTAGGAACAGTATTTGCTGGTGTGTTTGAGTCGATGGGAAAAGGAATTGCGTCTCTGATCGTATCTCTGTTACGACAGCTGGTCATCATTGTTCCATGTTCTTTGATGCTGATCAAGGTGATGGGAGTTGCGGGAGTGTGGTTGACATTTCCAGTATCAGAGGCAGTGGCAGCAGTTGTTGCTCTATTCTTCTGTACCGTATGATGAAGAAAATTTAGCATGCATAGTTTAGGGCGGCCGGATAGCACCTGTCCACAATCTTAAAGAAAGATTCAGAAAAACAAGGTGGAATTTTTCAGAAAAAAGTAGTAAAATATAGGAAAGATACAGAAAATAAAACCGATACGCACAAGAAGGGGGCGTCAGTATGAATCAGGAATTGATCAGACAGTTAAAATATGTGAAGCAATGCATTGTAAACAAAGAAATGCGTGGAAATGACTGGGAGGAACAACAGGAGGCTGTCAACAAGTTGGAAGAAGTCATTAATTATCTCAAAGATGAAGAAGGAAGAGAAATTGAGTTTGATTCTTAAGAAAATAGAGATCAGCTGTGATTATAAAAGTAATCGCAGCTGATCTTTTAGTTTTTATAAAAAAATTCTGCAGCATACGATGTGATCACAAACTCATTGTCTTTTTAGGTGATCTACGAGCACATCCAGTCAAAGGTATCTAATAGATGTTCGCCTTCACGGAGGTGATAGCCGACTTTTCCGGCTATCTCATGCTCATTTGCAGAGGGAAAATGTCCGGTCATTTTGGATAAGTGGAATCTGTCATATAATATTCCCATGCTTTAGAGGCAAGGAATGTACTGAAATATTCCCCCTCCGGATCGGACCAGGCATCTTTACTTCCGCTTCCGATATGGAGGATTCGGGGAGCCACTGTGCTAATAAAAGTGTTGGTCAAATGGAAGTTCCTTTTCTTTGCAAGCATAATTTAGAAATGCAGGAGCAAACCAATGTGGAAAAGCAGTTTGGATGCTAAAAAGATTTTCTCCGGTTTTTCCAAGAGATAAGGAAGCGCCACAACATCCGGAACCATTTGCCATGACAGCATGAAAGCGCTCATCATTTGCGCCGACCACAGGCGTACTTTCCACAACTGACTATGACCTGCTAAAGTTACCTGAGAAGAATCAATTTCCGGAATTTGCTCAACATAATCCATCACACATTGAGCTGCAAAAGCCCATACGGACAAAATTCCCCATTCATGTGCCTTTCTTTGTTTTTGTGTTCCGAAGATAGAGGCGAGTTTACTTGGAAATTGGTTGGCTATATCAGGCTCAGCATCATTTGCATAGAATCCGACCATAGCGAAATTTTGCTTTAGCATTTCTCTTACTGGCCAGTGCCCGGTGTCGTAGTCTGTATCTAAATCTAATGTGTTTGCTTTACAAGTGCGTCTCTTTTCTGCGTTTTTCAGAAAAGTTGCAATCAATGCATCAGGATCTTCGCTGAGAATTCCAAATTGTTGAAAGAGTGTTCGGAAAGTTTTTTCAGTAGGATTTGAAACGGTGCCATTGTGCGGCGGTTCTGCATGTTTATTTTCACTGCAAATGAGAATGGCTGCCGGAACTTTTCTATTTTGCTTGGGAAGAAATACCGTGACCGGAAAGGAAATAGCTCCATAACTTGTCTGAACTGTTATTTCTGTCCGCATATGTATTGCGTGCAAGGACTCCACAGGTTCCCTCAGAAGTTCTTTCCAGGTGACCGCATAGTCAACTGCAGGGCGTTTGCCATATTCTATCTCTGACAGCGTATTTAATATGAGCTTTCGTCTGGCTTCCCAGTCTTCTTTTGTAGGGCAGCCATCTTTAATATCTGGAACGATTGCTTTTTCTAGAATGATTTTATATTCCCCCATGTTCTGATTTTTATATTTCCAATATACTAAAGTTTTCGATATTTTACAATTTGTTTTTTCGAAGAGAGATTTACGCTTCGGGAATATTGCTATTCACTTTTGGAATGTGATATCTGCTTAATAAATATCAAAATAGTCAATATTATATTTGGAATTTCATATAACTTGTGATATAATGCCGTTAAAGCTAGAAGGGGGTGACATTATGAGAGCATGTGAAGTAATGAAGCTATTGCGGATTTCACGACAAACTTTGTCAAACTATACAAAGAAAGGTTTAATTCGTACAACTACATTAGTGAATGGTAGATATGATTATAATACGGACGATGTTTATAAGTTGCTTAACAATGATGTAGAGAGGAAAACTTGCATTTATGCCCGTGTATCTACCGTAAAGCAAAAGAAAGACCTGGAAAATCAAGTGGATATAATTAAAACAGTTTTGTTTTATGAACGGTTATAAGATAAACGAAGTTTACACAGATGTTGCAAGTGGTATCTCTTTTGAAAAAAGAAAGGATTTTTTCAAATTACTTGATGAAATCATAGATCATAGAGTGGAAAGAGTTGTAATCACTTACAAGGACAGACTTTCAAGAGTAGGTTTTGACCTATTCTATCATCTTTTCCATAAGTATGATTGCGAAATTATAGTAATGAGTGAAGTCGGTTCACAGAAGTTAGATCGTGAGGAAGTCTTTGAAGAAATCATAAGTTTGTTGCATTGTTATTCGATGAAATTAGATAGCAAGCGAATAGTACAGAAGATGAAAGAGGCTTTGGAAGATGAAAGCACAGAGAGTTGAGAAACAGATGATAAAACCTACAAATGAATATTTTCCTATGTTGGATCAATTCTGTTTTCTGTCAAAGAATTTATACAACCATGCAAATTACATTGTAAGACAGTCTTTTGTGAAAGACAATAAGTGGATTCGATATGGAGAATTGGATAAACAGCTGAGAGCAGATAAGGATTATCCGGACTATGCCGAAATGCCTACTGCACAAGCAGCACAACAGACATTACGGCTGTTAGATAAGAATTGGAAGTCGTTTTTTGCATCCATCAAAGATTGGTCTAAAAATAAGGATAAATACCTTGGTAAACCAAAACTTCCGAGATATGCAAATAAAAATGGCAGAAAGTCACTTATTATCACGAACCAAAACTGTAAACTGAAGGACGGAATGATACACTTTCCAAAGTCGTTCAACGGTTTTGTATGTAAATTCTACTGTTGTAACAGACCTGACTTTGTAAAATTAAATCAGGTTCGGTTTCTGCCACACTACAACTGTATTGTAATAGAAATTGTTTATGAAGTAGAGATTACGGATACCGTAAAGCAGAATCAAAATTATATTTCCATAGATATAGGTGTAGATAACCTTGCTACAGTTGCGAACAGCTTTGGAAAGCAACCGTTCATTGTCAATGGGAAACCGTTGAAATCTGTAAATCAATATTACAATAAACATGTTTCTAAATACAGAAGTATTGCAAATCAGATGAACGGGGTTGCTTATACAAAACGGATGGACAAGCTTACCGAAAAGCGTAACCGTAAAATGGAGGATTATTTGCATAAAACAAGTCGTGAGATCATCGAATACTGTAAGAAATACAATGTAAGCAAAATTATCATTGGCAATAATAAGGAATGGAAACAAAACAGCAAACTGTCGAAGAAAGTAAATCAACACTTCGTTCAGATACCATATAACAGGCTTATTCAGATGTTAGAGTACAAAGCACAAGAAATAGGTGTAACGGTAATCATCACCGAGGAAAGTTATACGAGCGGTACTTCTTTTGTAGACAATGAAATGCCTGTAAAGGAAAACTACAATAAATCTCGTAGAATCAAAAGAGGTTTGTTCAAGACATCTGACGGAAGTTTCATAAATGCAGATGTAACGGAAGTTACCAAATAATGAAAAAAGTAATTCCAAATGGAGAAATCCTATGGAATAGAAGCTGTGCGTATCAGCCATTTCGAGTAGCGATTGTATAAGCGGTCGTGACGAATTAAGAAAATACATTTTTTGTCATAGAAGCATGATATTTCTGGACAAATTGGATGATTTTCATTACGTAGTTGGTGTGGAAAAGGAATATACTGACCATTTTTGGAAGGACAAAACAGAAGAGAATAAGGGAGAGACATATGGCACAGAAGAAGATAACAGCATTGATTTTTGATATGGACGGACTGATCTTTGACTCAGAGCGCGTTGTGCAACGTTCCTGGAACCGAGCAGGAGAGGTGCTCGGAATTCCCAAAATGGGAGAACATATTTATCATACGATTGGATTTAATGTGGTGAGAAGAGAACAATATTTTCGCACAGCCATCCGGGAAGATTTTCCGATGGATAGGTTTAATGAACTGACAAGAGCATTTTTTAAAGAAATCGTAGCATCTGAAGGTCTGGCGATGAAACCGGGGGTGAAAGAGCTGCTTGCCTATGCAAAAGAGAATGGGTATAAGCTTGCGGTCGCCTCGTCTTCGAGAAGAGAACATGCGGTGAACTTGTTGACAGAAGCAGGAGTATACTCGTATTTTGACGGTAGTGTTTTCGGGGATATGGTAAAAAATGCGAAGCCGGATCCGGAAATTTATCGGACTGCCTGTGAAGTGATCCAGCAGTGCCGGAGGAGACGGTAGCATTGGAGGATGCACCGGCGGGTGTGAAATCTGCATCAGGGGCAGGTCTTCGGGCGATTATGATCCCTGATCTTGTACAACCAGATGAGGAGACGATGAAGGATGTCTGGAAAAAGTACAATACACTTCTGGATGTCTTGGAGTTATTAAAAGAACAAGAGGCAGATGACAAAAGGAATACGTCCGGGGGGAAGGAATAAAAAGAGAAAAAGGAGAGGGAAATGAAAATGAGAGAAAAATCAATGGGAAATCATAGTGGAAGTCAGGCTTTGGCAGGACATCGCAAAGCACTTTTTCTGACGATTCTTGCGCTGGCATGGCCGACACTTTTGGAACAGATGCTGCAGACACTTGTACAGTATATTGATGCGGCGATGGTCGGAAGAATCGGCGCAGAAGCCACGGCAACGGTCGGGATGAGCACGTCGGTCACATGGCTTGTGAACGGACCGTTGTTTGCAATGGGAATTGGATTTATGGCATTTATTTCAAGGGAAATGGGAGCAGAAGCATTTGATAATGTGAAGAGGGCATCTGTGCAGGCAGTGATCGTTACCGTGGTGACCGGAATCGGAGTTGGGGTATTGACACTTGCTGTCAGTCCGATTCTTCCAACGTGGATGGGAGTAGATCCGGCGATCAAAAAGGATGCGTCCCTCTATTTTGCGATCATCTGCCTTCCGATGCTCTTCCGGAGTGCGATCATTATTTTCGGAGCGCTGCTTCGGGCAGTGGGAGATACAAAGACACCAATGTATGTCAATGTTTGTATGAATCTTGTGAATATCGTCCTGAATTACCTTTTTATCTATGATACAAGAATGATCAAAATCGGTGGAGCCAGTGTGAAGATGTTTGGATTCGGATATGGGGCAGTCGGAGCCGGAATCGGAACGGCAGTCTCCTTTGTAGTTGGCGGAATCTTTATGACGATTGCACTTTATAAAAACCGATATGTATCTCCGGCGGGATGTGAAATCCGCCCGGAGCGGGAAATTATGGAACCTTGTATTCGCGTTGGATTTCCGGTTGCGATGGAACGCATGGCTACCTGTCTTGGTCATGTCGTGTTTGCATCGCTTGTGACAGGACTTGGAACAGTGGCTTTTGCGGCGCACTCGATTGCGCTGACAGTAGAACAGGCGTTTTACATCCCAGGGTATGGGATGCAGGCCGCAGCAGCTACTTTGGCAGGAAATGCCATTGGTGCAAAAGACCAGAAACGGCTGCACGAATTGACAAGGATGTTGATCGTGATCATTCTTGTGATCATGACTGTATCCGGAGCACTCTTATTTTTCATGGCACCACAGCTTTTGCAGCTGTTTACGAAGGAAAGTGATGTCATTGCACTCGGAACGGTTGTCCTTCGTATGGTTGCAGTATCAGAGCCACTATTTGGTGTATTGATTATCCTCGAGGGAATTTTCAATGGGGTAGGAGATACGGTAAAGCCGTTTTACTATGCGCTATTCAGTATGTGGTGTGTGAGAGTGTTAGGAACATTCTTCTGTGTCAAAGTATTCCATCTTGGACTGTATGCAGTGTGGGGATGCATGATCGCTAATAATGTCTGTCTGGGAAGTTTGTTTATCCTGCGATATCTGCGGGGAGGCTGGAATCCACTGAATAAAGAAAAAAGTAGAAAATAAAAATAGTAGTAGGAATCGTGATAAGTTCAGGAAGGCAATGTGGTAGTGAGGCGATCATATGAAGAAAATTGTAATAATCCCAGATTCTTTTAAGGGAACGATCAGCAGCCAGGAGGCAGGCAGAATTATTGAGGAAGAGGCAAAAAAGAGATGGCCGGATGTGGAAACAGTTCGGATGGAAATAGCGGACGGAGGGGAGGGAAGCGTGGATGCTTTCCTCTCTGTTTAGATGGGGAGAAAAACAAGTCAAGGTGAGGGGACCTTATGGCGAGCAGGTGGAAAGTTTTTATGGAAAAATAAAAGAAACAGCAGTCATTGAAATGGCAGCAGCGGCAGGACTTCCTCTTGCAGGGGAACGCTTAAATGCCGGGGAAGCTACAACTTATGGGGTTGGAGAGTTGATTTTAGATGCGCTTCAGGGAGGAGTGAAGAAAATCATATTAGGACTTGGGGGAAGTGCTACAAACGAAGGGGTGCTGGTGCGCTTGCGGCATTGGGAGTTAAATTTTTGAATGAGAGAGGAGAAGAATTTATTCCGGTTGGGAATACTTTACATTGTATTAAAAAAATTGATCTGTCAGAGCTTGACCAACGAATAAAGGAAACGGAAATTTTGGTTATGTGTGATGTCAGTACGTTTTGTGCGGAGCAAACGGAGCAACTGCAATATTTGGACCACAGAAGGGGGTAGAACCAGAGGAAGTTTCCAGATTAGATTACGGATTGAGACATTTTGCAGAGAAAATATATGAGGTGACCGGAAAGGAAATTTTGCAATTAGAAGGAGGCGGAGCTGCTGGAGGAATGGGAGCTGGCATCGCAGCGATTCTTGGGGGAAAGCTGATGAGTGGAATTGATATTATGCTGGATACGATCACATTTGAGGAGGTTTTGAAAGATACATCCATGGTAATTACTGGGGAGGGAAAGATTGATGGACAGAGTTCCTATGGAAAAGTAATTTCAGGGGTAGCGAAACGGGCAAAGAAATATCAGGTTCCAGTAATCGCACTTGCGGGGGCAGTCACAGAAGATGCAGATCTGTTGTATGAGATGGGAGTCAGTGCAATGTTTGGGATTAATAGAAGAGCATTGTCATTTGAGGAACTAAAAGCGACAACGAAAATGGATTTGAGAAAGACAGCAGAATCGATCTTCCGTTTGATGGATCTGTCCTCAAAAGTTTAGTTTTTTTTCACTTGACGATGAATGAAATTTGACAGATAATAGAGTTCGATTTAGAGAGAGGAACATAGCAGGACGAAACAGGCGCACTTGCGCTGTCGGAAGAGGAAAGAAGAAAAAATATATTGAAATAGAATGAAAGAAGAGGAGAATTTATGAAGAGTTTTTATACAAATGGAACGATTTTGACCATGGAAGATGACGCACTGTATGCAGAGGCAGTGTGTGTGGAGAATGGGCGGATCAAGCGGTCGGAACAGCCGGGACGTGGTTGGAAGCTTCGGGAGGATGCAGATGAGATGATTGATCTGAACGGTGCGGTGCTGATGCCGGGATTTATTGATGCACATTCTCATTTTGTCGGTGCAGCCAATGCGATGACACAGTGTGATTTGTCTCTTTGTAAGGATTTCGGAGAGATCATAGAATTGATGAAAGCGTTTAAAGAGAAGAGAAATCTGCCGGGGGATGCATGGATCATCGGATGCAATTATGACCAGAACTTTCTTGCAGAAGGAAGACATCCGGATAAGACAGTGTTAGATCAGATCAGCAGTGAGAATCCAGTTCTCTTAATCCATGCATCTTCTCATATGGGTGTGACAAACAGCCGTGGACTGGAGGCTCAGGGGATTACGGAAGCGACAGAGGACTGTCCGGGTGGACGTTACGGAAGAGTCGCAGAAACGAGAGAACCGGATGGTTACATGGAAGAGAAAGCATTTCTGGCATTCCAGGAAAAGCTTCCGATGACATCGATGGAGGAGTTGATGCGACTGATCGGGGAAGCGCAGAAGATGTATGCAAGCTACGGGGTAACAACGGTACAGGATGGAATGGTTGCAAAGCCGTTGTTTCAGCTGTTAAAGTATGCATCGGGTGCAGGACTTCTGAAGCTGGATGTCGTTGGCTATGCTGATGTAATGACTGCAGCAGATTTGCCGGAGACGGAGCCGGAATATGCGGGACGGTATAAAGATCATTCAAAATTGGCGGCTTTAAAGTATTCCTTGACGGTTCTCCGCAGGGAAGAACTGCGTGGATGACAACGCCTTACGAAGGAGACGACACATACTGTGGATATCCGATCCACAGCGATGAGAAATTAAGGGAGTATATTGCAGTCGCTTTGGATAAAAAGCAGCAGCTTCTCGCACATTGTAACGGGGATGCGGCGGCAGAACAATATATCTCGCAGTTTGAGAAAGAATTAGAAGCAAGAGGAGAGAAAGACAGCAACCGTGCAGTGATGGTACATGCGCAGCTTGTCAGAAAAGATCAGCTGGGACGAATGAAAGCAATCGGGATGATTCCGAGTTTTTTGTGGCGCATACTTACTACTGGGGGGATATCCATATCAAAATTTGGAGCGCAGAGGGGAAGCCAGATTCACCGGTAAAAGATGCGCTTGAGGATGGAATGAAGTTTACATTTCATCAGGATACACCGGTAGTTCCGCCAGATATGATGCGGACAGTTTCCTGTGCAGTGAACCGTGTGTCAAGAACCGGTCAGGTGATTGGGGAAAATCAGAGAATCCCGGTGCTTGATGCGCTCAAAGCGATCACAAGTTATGCGGCATACCAGTATCACGAGGAGCAGGAAAAAGGAACAATCGCTGTTGGAAAATATGCGGACTTTGTCGTGCTTGATAAGAATCCTCTGGAGACAGATGTGAAAGCACTCGCGGATATCCAGGTGCTTATGACATTGAAAGAAAATGAAGTAGTTTATCGCAGAGAAGAAGTGCAAAAAGAAGAACGTAAGAGAAGGAGAGGCAAGTCATGAATAAGCGCAGCAAAGGGATTGCACTGGCAGTGATCACTGCAGTTATGTGGGGGATTGATGGGGATTTTCGTGAGAGATCTCTCGAAATACCAGTTTTCCAATATTGAGATTTCTTTCTTCCGATGTGCTCTGGCGGGGGCGGCGTATTTTGTATTCCTTCTGATCACAAAGCCGGCAGCGCTTAAAATCAATCTGAAAGGGATTATTATTTGCATCGTGTATGGGGCAGTCGCCTACAGTATCAGCTTTGTCAGCTATAGTGTGGCAGTATCGAGAATTCCGGTTGGAGTTGCGACAGTACTGATGTTTATGAGTCCAATCTGGGTTGCAATCCTTGGAAGGTTTATGTTTGGGGAAAAACTCGAGAAAAGTAAGATTATTACGATCTTTGTCTGTCTGATTGGCGCTATACTCGTGGCAAATCTGATCGGAGGAGGAAATATCAAACTGGATGCGATCGGTATTCTTGCGGGAGTGGTCAATGGAATCGGTGTCGCGTTGCAGATCTTGCTTCCAAAGTTTTTCGCGAAAGATTATGACCGAGATACACTGCTTGTCTACGGATTTCTTGGAGCGGCAGTGGCTCTGTTGTTTGGAATGGATTTTGGTGCAGTTGCAGAACATTTTGCGGCGGCTCCGGTGACCAATCTTTTGTGGGATTTATTTGGGATTGGAATTTTCTGTACAATGGTGGCGAATGTGGCATGTGTGAAATCTACTCAGTATGTAGAGGCGACAACGACGAGTATTCTATCTGCACTGGAAGTTGTTGTAGGGACATTGGTTGGATTCCTTGTGTTCCATGAGCACCTGACTATTTTGCAGATGATCGGGGCGGTCATTATCGTTGTAGGTGCGATTGGATCCGAGCTGGTTCAGGGGAAAAAGAAGACGGAATTTAAAAAGTAGAGTGAAATAAAAATAAAGTGGACAGCTTGCAAAATCTGATGAAATCTTATAAAATGCAGAGGTAATTTTGCAGAAAGATTTAGAAAGGGGATATTTATGCCAGACATCAGAAGTACATGCAGCTGTCCGTTAATCTTTACACATCGTATACTGGGAGGAAAATGGAAGATGAGAATTTTATGGCATATCATACACGGAGAAAATCGTTTTTCCGAATTAAAAAAAGCACTTTCCGGCATTTCAGAGAAGGTACTTTATACAAGTTTAAGAGAACTGGAAGAGGCAGAGATACTGGTCAGAGAAGTTGAACAGGAACAGAAGCCGTCCATTATCCGCTACTATCTGGCGGAAGAATACGCGGAGGTGAAAGAAATGGTCCGTGCTGCTCACAGCTTTGCCGAAAAATATGTCAGAAAGAATGAGATCAGACAGTGTGGGGACTTACAAAAAAGTAAGGTATTGCAGGAAAAAGAAAAACTGTGTATAGTTGACACGGAATAAGAAATGAATATATTTTTTTACCCATGAGTTAGTGTAAACTAATATATGTAAAATAAAACTAATCGGAGGTGGTGTTATTAAAAAATATATATCAACGATCATTCTGGCAGTGGCGCTTGTGATCTTATCGATCGTATCACTTTTTATCGGCGTGATCGACACAGATCCGGAGCGCTTTTGACAGGAAATCCGGAGACTGTGAAATTGTTTCTGATCTCGAGAGTGCCGAGACTGCTTGCAATTTTATGTACTGGAATCGGTCTGAGTACGGCGGGACTGATTATGCAGCAGCTCTGCATGAATAAATTTGTCTCTCCATCCACAGGGGCCACAATTTCATCTGCCCAGCTTGGGATACTGCTGGCGCTTGTATTTCTGCCGAATTCCTCACTGTGGGGCAGAGCGGCTTTTGCATTTGTGGCAGCGATACTCGGAACATGGATTTTTGTATGGTTTATCCAGCACATTCAGTTCAAAGATGTGGTACTCGTTCCGCTTGTAGGAATTATGTTTGGAAATGTGATCGGAGGCATTACAAATTTCATCGCATATAAGTATGAGATGACACAGGCGCTTTCTACATGGCTTGTGGGACACTTCTCAATGGTACTCAGAGGCAGATATGAGATCGTATATATGGCGGTGCCGCTGGTGATTCTTGCTTTCGTGTTTGCCAATCACTTCAATATTGTGGGAATGGGAAAGGACTTTTCAAAAAACCTCGGTGTTCCGTATAATTTTATTCTGTTTATGGGAATTACGATCGCTGCGATGATCACAGCCTCTGTGATTGTTGTAGTTGGTTCTGTTTCCTATATTGGACTGATCGTACCGAACATTGTTGCGATGTTCAAAGGAGACAAGATCCGCGGTACTTTGATCGATACGGCTCTTTTCGGAGCGTTATTCGTGCTGGTGTGCGATATGATCGGGAGAGTTGTGATTATGCCGTACGAGTTGCCGATTGAGCTGATCATCGGAACAGTAGGAAGTGTTCTGTTCGTGATCCTGCTATTGTATCGTCTGAAGAACGGAAGAAAAGCAGTCCGGTTTGGGAAAGGAGGGATTGGCAATGGGCAGTGCGGCGCATAGAAAAAACAGACGGAAGCTGGCATTGCTGGTATTTCTTGTGGTTGTGGCTGCCGCTGCATACCTGTTTACCGACGTGTCATTTGCAAATGAGCGGCTCTTCCGCTATGCGATGAAGATAAGGATTCCGAAGCTGATCGCAATGCTTGTCACGGCGGCTGCGATCGGAGGGGCCTCCATTGTATTCCAGTCTGTGATCAACAATACGATTGTAACGCCTTGTCTTCTGGGAATGAACTCTCTGTATACACTGATCCACACCGCGGTCGTGTTTGTGGCGGGATCGGGAAGTTTCCTTGTAGTGAACGGGAACATTTCTTTTGCGGTGGACCTTGTTTTGATGGGAGTGGCGGCGACAGTCATTTACAGTTATCTGTTCCGTAAGACGAATCATAACATTTTGTATGTGCTTTTAATAGGGACGGTACTGACATCGTTTTTTGGGAGTATTCAGAGTACGCTTGTCAGAGTGATGGATCCGAACGAATATGACAGTCTGCTTGCGTCGCTTGTGGCAAGCTTTAGCAATATCAATTCGGAAATTATTGTGTTTGCGGTACTGCTGCTGACAGTTCTGATATTTGCACTACGAAGAGAACTTGCGCTTCTGGATGTTCTGACACTCGGAAGAGATCAGGCGGTCAATCTCGGGGTGGACTATGACCGGGCGATTCGAAGACTTTTACTTGGAGTGGCACTCTGTATTGCGATTGCCACAGCGATGGTAGGTCCGATCTCATTTCTGGGACTGATCATTGCGAACCTGTCCAGACAGCTTTTGAAGACGTACCGCCATTCACAGCTGATCGCGGGATCAGCACTGTTTGGGATGATTGTTCTGGCAGGAGGCAGATGATCGTAGAGCAGGTGTTCGTCTACGCAGTTCCGGTTAGTGTATTTATTACAGTAGGGGGCGGGATTTATTTCCTGTATCTTCTGCTTGGAAAAGGAGGGTTAATTTTTGAGAATCCATGAGTTGAAAAAACAGTATGATGGAAAGACCGTTGTGGATTCTGTTTCCTTTGAGATACAGAAAGGGAAAGTGACTGCCCTGATTGGTCCGAATGGTGCCGGGAAATCCACGGTTATGAGTATGCTCTCACGTCTGATCGCAAAAGACGAGGGGCTTGTGGAAGTAGAAGGAAAAAGCATTGAAAAATGGAAGAGTAAGGAGTTGTCCAAACATCTGGCAATCCTGACTCAGAGCAACCATATCCAGATGAAACTCACTGTCAGAGAACTGGTGGCATTTGGGCCGGTTTCCCCACACAGGAGGAAGGCTTACAGAGGAAGATGAAAAGATCATAGACCAGGCAGTTGCCTATATGGAACTGAAGGAGTTTGAAGACCGTTTCATCGACGAGTTGTCAGGAGGACAGAGACAGAGGCATACATTGCCATGGTAATCGCGCAGGATACCGAATATGTGCTTCTCGATGAGCCGACGAACAATCTGGATATTTACCATGCGACCAACCTGATGAAAATGGTGAGAAAATTAAGTGATGATCTCGGAAAGACCGTGATACTTGTACTGCATGAGATCAACTATGCATCTTTTTACTCGGACTATATCTGTGCGTTTAAGGATGGAAAAATTGCAAAATACGGAGCAATCGAGGAAGTTGTGACAAAAGAGGTGCTCTCAGAGATTTATCAGGTAGATTTTGAAATACTGAGGATCGAAGGGAAACCACTATGCATCTATTATTAAGACAAAGAGAATTACGGTAAAAGAAACAAGAAAATAAAAAGAAAGCAAAAGAAGGAAGGAAAAGGAGAAAACGATGAGAAAATTAACAGGAGTATTACTTGCAGGAGCGATGGCGGTTAGCCTAGCAGCATGCGGACAGGCGGAGGAGAAAAGCAATACCTCCAAAAAGGCGGAGGCAGAACAGACAAAGGAGCAGACACCGGAGAATGTGACGATCAAATCCTTTAATGGAAACAACGAAGAGGTGGATCTGGAAGTTCCGTACGATCCGGAGAGGATCGCGGTGCTTGATATGGCATCACTTGACATTCTTGATAATCTGGGCATGGGAGACCGTGTCGTAGGTTCCGCTTCTACCTCTCTGGAATATCTTACTGATTATGTGGATAATGAAGAGGTAGCAAATCTGGGAACAATTAAAGAAGCGGATCTTGAGGCTGTTATGGAGTGTGACCCGGATGTGATTTTCATCGGAGGACGTCTGGCATCTTCTTATGACGCGCTCAGTGAAATCGCACCGGTCGTATTCCTTTCCACAGACAGTGAGCTCGGCGTTGTAAAGAGTGTGACAAAAAACGCGGAAACCATCGCATCCATGTTCGGTCTGGAAGATGAAGTATCGAAAAAGATAGAAGGATTTGACGAACGTATTGAGGCACTGAAGAAAACAGCAGAAGGCAAAACAGCGTTAGTTGGTATGACGACAAGCGGAAGTTTCAACTTGATGGGGAATGATGGACGTTGCTCGATTGTTGGAAGAGAGATTGGATTTGAAAATCTTACTGCGGCAGAGAGCACATCGACACATGGAAATGAAGCATCTTTTGAGACGGTAGTGGAGAAGAATCCAGACTATATTTTTGTTATGGACAGAGATAGTGCGATTGGTGCAGACGGGGCACAGACCGCGAAAGAAATTGTGGAGAATGAACTTGTCATGGGAACAGATGCATATAAGAATGGACGGATTATCTATTTGGAACATCCAGCAGTGTGGTATACAGCAGAAGGGGGATCACAGCACTTAACATTATGCTTTCTGACCTGGAGAATGCACTGTAAGAGAACAAAAGCATTGTAACATACTGTTGTAGAGTGATAAAATTATAGAGAAGGAAAAAGGTATTTTCCGGCTACAGAACATGTACCGGAGGATGCCTTTTTTGAAGTTACATTTTTACAGAGTATTGCATCTGTTTTTAAAGCGACTGAATCGATGTATTTGTGCAGGGAACCTGGTGGGAATCTGACAGAAAGACAGAGGAGACATGTCCGGCAACCGTAATCTGGAGAGAATACCTTGACAAGTATATACTTTATCTCGTATGCTTTTAGAAAGCCTTTCACGGGGAAATGTAATAAGGAGAGGAAATGGAATCCAGAAACATGAACATTTATGATATAGCAAAAGAAGCAGGAGTCTCAATCTCTACGGTGTCGAGAGTGCTCAATCATAAGGGCAACGTAAATCCTGCGACGAGAGAGCGAGTAGAGGAGGTACTTGAACGCAATCACTATACACCAAGTGCCATTGCACGAGGCATGGTCAGTAAGTCTATGCGTACGGTTGCAGTGCTTACGGTGGATATTCGTGTGCCGCACTATGCTCGGACGGCATACACGATTGAGCGGGAATTAAGTCACAGAGGATATGAGGTTACTCTCTGCAATACAGGTGGAGAGGCAGAGGAGACAGAGAAATATCTGCAGACGATGTTGGAGAAAAAGGTAGATGGAATCGTTCTAGTCGGATCTGTGTTTAATACGATCTGTAAGAAACCAGAAATTAAAAAGCTTCTGCGGACGGTTCCGGTTGTTTTGGCAAATGGAAAGCTGGAAATGGCTAATTCCTATTCGGTTCTTGTAGACGATAAGTATGGAATTGCACTTGCGGTAAATGAATTGCTCAAAAAAGGACACAGAGATATCTATTATGTAAAGGATATGGATACCGTCAGTGCCCGGCTCAAATGGGAAGGATTTGTCGATACACTGCAGCGTGCCGGAATTGCTGAGGCAAAGAAGAAGGTATTACATACAACATCTGATCTGGAAGGCGGAATGCGGGCAGTCAGAGAGCTGATCCAAAGCGGAAAGAAATTCTCAGCATTGGTCTGTGGAGAAGATATTACAGCGGCAGGTGCAGTGAAAGCACTTTTGCAGGAAAGTTACCGGATTCCGGAAGACGTGGCTGTGACAGGGTACAATAATTCAGAATATGCAAGGATCTGTGAGCCGACACTTACAACGATCGACAATAAACCGGAACTTGTTGCGATGTTCAGTGTACAGCTTTTGACAAGTCTGATCGAGAAGACAGATGCATATTCTTCCTGCACAATCCAGCCGGAACTTGTAGCGGGAAAGACAGTCTGAGTTCTTCAGCCTTATAGGCTGAAGAACTCTTTGATCTGTTCTGCAATAATGTTCATTAATTTTGTCCTCGCTTCGATACTTGCCCATGCGATATGAGGTGTAATAAGAAGGCGGTTACTGTCAGAAAAGCCGCGGAGCGGATTGTCTGTGCACATGGGCTCTTCAGACAGGACGTCTAGACCGGCAGCTCGTATTTCGTCTGTTTCCAGTGCCCGTTTCAAATCTTTCTCCACGACGATCGGACCGCGACCAAGATTTAAGAAAATAGCGCTTTTCTTCATTTTTCGAAATGCCGAAAAATCGATGAGATTTTCCGTATACTTATTTAACGGTGCATGTACGGATACAATGTCGCAGTCTCAAGGAGCAGATCAAGGGAAACTTGATGAAAACCTTCTTGAGGAGCCGCGCCTGAAGGTGAAGAGTAAATCACGTTTGCTCCGAATGCGTTTGCAATGGAGGCAACTCTTCGACCGATATTTCCAAGACCAATGATTCCCCATGTCTTGCCTTTCAGTTCATAAAAGGTCTTCTCAAAATGTGTGAAGATCGTATCATTTGTATAATGGTCATTTTTGACATAATCGTCATAATATCTCAAATGTTCCAGAAGATAAAACAGCATGGCAAAGGTGTGCTGTGCAACCGATTCCGTAGAGTATCCGGCAACATTCCGCCATGCAATGCCACGTTTGTCTAAATACTCTTTATCAAGATTGTTCGTGCCGGTAGCTGTTACACAGACTAATTTAAGATTTTTTGCAGTTCCAATCGAAGCCTCGTTGATCAGGATCTTATTTACAATAATCACATCGGCATCCAAAACGCGCCCGGGAACTTCCTCCGGAGTAGAAAAAGAGTATTTGACAACCTCTCCGAACTGGTCAAACTGGGAGAGGTCAAGATCATCGCCGATTGTCTTCGCATCTAAAAATACAAGTTTCATATAGTAGTCTCCTTTCTGTTCGCTGCATGGCAGGTTGTTGCCTGTAGACATTTTCTGTGACAGCGATAGTTTATAAAAGTTTACCATGAATGTACTAGTTATGTAAATTCTTTGTTTTCGAATATCTTTGAGAATGCCATTGGTGAGATAAATTCCTGATGTAGAACAAGATATTGTGAAAGCCCTTTCTTAAAAATGATTTAAAAACCTTTCCGGAACATAATAAATGTTAAAAATAAATCGTTATTTTGCACTAAAACAAATATAAAAAATAGACATAATGACGAAAATAGTTGTTTTCTATTACATATATTGACAAAAAATGATAGATAACTATAATGAAAAATAAGAAAGCGCTTTTATAAAGTTTCAAAAAATAATTAGTTTGTTTTGAAATTGACAATTGTAAAAGGCAAAATGTTTCAGAAAGTTGAAAGGAGATCACATAATGAGAGTTCAATATGATGTGATGGTGCAGGAATTTGCACGTGTATTAGAGAAAAAAGGATTTCGGAGAGAGGATGCAGAGAGTGCAGCAGTGATTTTTGCACAGAACAGTCTGGCTGGTGTGTTTTCTCACGGACTCAATCGCTTTCCGCGTGTCGTAAGTTATCTGGAAAAAGGAGAGATCGATCCAGATGCGCGCGCAACATGCGAGATGAGTATGGGTGCAATTGAGCGATGGGATGGACATCGTGGGTTTGGTCCGCTGAATGCAAAGCGTGCAATGGACCGAGCATGTGAACTTGCAAAAGAATATGGAATCGGATGTGTTGCTCTTGGAAATAACAATCACTGGATGAGAGGCGGCACTTATGGATGGCTGGCAGCGGAGAACGGATGCATCGGAATCTGCTGGTCTAACACAATGCCGAATATGCCTGCATGGGGTGGAGCAGACAGAAAGATCGGAAATAATCCGCTGATCATGGCAGTTCCTCGCTCGAATGGAGAACATGCAATGGTAGACTGTGCCGTGTCACAGTTCTCTTACGGAAAGATTGAAGACTGTCGTTTGCGCGGTGTGCAGCTTCCGGTTCCGGGTGGATATGACACAAAGGGAGAACTCACAACAGATCCGGCAGAGATTGAGAAAACATGGCGCGTACTTCCGATGGGATATTGGAAGGGAAGTGGACTTTCTATTATGTTAGATTTGATTGCGACGGTTCTGACAAATGGAAATTCAGTACAGAAAATCGGAACATTCGGAGACGAAGTCGGGCTGACACAGATTATGATCGCAGTTGATCCGACAAAATTCCAGACAGCAGAAGAGACAGATAAGATTGTGGACGAGATTCTTGCAGATATCAAATCTTCAGAGCCGGTTACCGAAGGCGGAGAAGTCTTCTATCCGGGTGAACTGGAATTGAACAGCATTCGTGACAACAAAGAACATGGAATCCCAGTTATTGAGGAAGTATGGGAATCTGTTCTGAAAATGTAAAGTGACAGATACTAGGAGGAAAAGTTATGGAATATATCATTGGTATTTTGCTACTCATCTCATTTGTCGGACTGGCAGTCTACGCGGTTCGCGGCGGAAATTTGATGATGGGTATGCTCATTATGGGAGTCATCTGGACAGTTCTCCCACTCATTGGAAATACATTTGCAACAAATCCTGATTTTATAGCGGCTTACCCGGGAGTGACGGATATTTCTTTCGTAGATGCGATCACGAAAGTCTTCCAGTCAGGACCAGAAGGATGGGGAAGTGTACTTGTAAACGTTGTGTTCGGCGCATGGTTTGGACGTGTGCTGTTAGAGACTGGAATTGCGGATGCATTGATTCGAAAAGCCGTAGAGCTTGGCGGAGATAAACCGATTGTTATTTGCGTGCTTCTGTCCACAGTGACAACAGCCATCTTCTCTACATTATTCGGAGCAGGTGCGGTCGTTGCAATCGGTGTGATCATTCTTCCGATCCTTATGAGTCTTGGAATTCCGAAAACGCTTTCCATCGGTTCGTTCATGATGAGTGTCGGCGCCGGAATGTATTTAAACCCGGTGCTTTCTGGTCAGTTCCTCGCATTCTTCCTCGGGGAGGATGGAAAACAACTGATCACATACGATGATCCTGCACGCTTAAGATGGGCGGTGATCGGCCTTGCAGTACAGCTTGTTTTAGTAATCACAATGTGTGCATTTACACTGAGAAAGAAAAAGACAGTACATGCGTGGAGTGCTTCGGCGGCGAGAAAAGCCCGTCCGGGATATGTGCCGACACCGGCTCTGATCGCTCCGATTCTTCCGGTGCTTCTGCTTGTTATTCTCAATGTGCCGATCATTCTTGGATTTATTATAGGAAGTTTCTACGCACTGATCATCTGTGGAAGATTAAAGACATTCCGCGGGGCATGCCGTGTGCTGAATAAAGATTTCTATGACGGTGTAGTAGACACTGCTCCGCTTGTAGGATTCCTTCTGATGATCCCGATGTTCAACAAAGCAGCAGAACTTTGTGTTCCGTATTTCAATGCACTGCTTGGAAATGTTATTCCGAACAACACACTAATCATCAGCATCGCATTTGCAGTACTGGCACCGCTTGGATTGTTCCGTGGACCGTTTACCTTATTTGGATGTGGGGCGCTACGCTCGGAATTTTAAAAGGAATCGGATTTTCCACTCCATATCTGTATGCACTGATGGTCATTCCTTCGATCACGATGAATGTATCAATCTGTATGACACAGAGCTGGATCGCATGGGGTGTAAGCTATGCAAAAGTTTCTACAAGAGAACATTTGAAGAAGACATTGCCGGTTGCATGGATCATCTGCGCAATTATGCAGGCAATCACATATATCATGTTTGGTTAAGGAGAGGGTGAAAATGAGTAATAGAAAAGTACGCATGGGAATAGATGTCGGCGGAACCCATACAAAGGCAGTTGCGATCGACAATGCAACACATCAGATCATCGGAAAGTCTTCCGTGAAAACATCGCACGATGACAAAGCAGGTGTGGCAGCCGGTGTTGTTCAGGCATTTCAAAATTGTCTGAAAGAAAACCAGATCGATCCGAAAGATGTTATCTTCGTTGCCCACTCTACGACGCAGGCAACCAATGCGTTGATCGAGGGTGATGTGGCGCATGTAGGTGTAGTCGGAGTCGGACCGAAAGGGGTAGGAGGATGGCTTGCAAAAGCACAGACAAATATGAAAGACATCAATCTAGGGTCCGGAAGATTTATCCATCTGCACAATCGCTTCATTTGTGATGAGAAACTGTCTGACCAGCTTGTGACAGATACGATCAAATCTCTCGTAGGAGAAGGGGCGCAGGTAATTGTTTCCAGTGAATCTTACGGTGTAGACGATATGGAAAATGAGACAGGGATCTGTGCGATTGCGAAAAATATGGGGCTCGAAGCGACGGCGGCAAGTGAGATCACAAAGCTTTACGGACTTACACGCCGTACACGGACAGCTGCGATCAATGCTTCTATCCTGCCGAAAATGCTGAACACTGCTAATTCTACAGAGCAGAGTGTCAGAAGCGCAGGTGTGGAAGTGCCTCTTATGATCATGAGAGGTGACGGCGGTGTTATGGAGATCAGCGAGATGAAGAAACGTCCGGTACTGACGATGCTTTCCGGACCGGCAGCCTCTGTGATGGGAAGTCTGATGTATCTGCGCGCTTCTAACGGTGTATATTTTGAAGTAGGTGGTACGACAACGAATATCGGTGTCATCAAAGACGGACGTCCTGCCATCGATTATTCCGTTGTAGGAGGACACAGAACTTATATCAGCAGTCTGGATGTGCGCGTGCTCGGTGTAGCAGGTGGAAGTATGGTGCGTGCGGATAGAGGCGGTATCAAAGATGTAGGGCCACGTTCGGCGCATATCGCAGGGATGGATTATGCTGTATTTACTCCGGAAGAAGAAATCGTAGATCCGAAAGTTGTCTTCTTCAGCCCAAAGGAAGGAGATCCGGATGACTATGTGGCAATCGAATTGAAGAGCGGGAAACGGATCACAATCACAAATACTTGTGCGGCAAATGTCCTTGGATTGATCAAGCCGGAATATTTCGCATATGGAAATGCCAATGCAGCAAGAAAAGCAATGCAGCCGCTTGCGGATTACATGGGAAAAACAGTGGAAGAAGTCGCAACACAGATCCTGACAAGAGCTTACGAAAAGATTCAGCCGATCATCATGGATCTGGCAGAAAAATATCGTTTGGAAAAAGATCAGATCAGTCTTGTCGGAGTCGGCGGAGGTGCCGCATCTCTGATCGGGTTCTGTTCAGATAAAATGGGACTTCGTTACTCGATTCCGGAAAATGCGGAAGTAATTTCTTCTATTGGCGTTGCGCTCGCGATGGTGCGTGATGTTGTAGAGCGTGTTGTGCCAAATCCGACACCGGAAGATATCCGCTCCATCAAGGCGGAAGCAATCGACAAGGCGGTAGAAAGCGGTGCGGCAGCCGACAGTGTGGATGTCCACATTGAAATTGATCCGCAGACATCGAAACTGACTGCAATCGCACTTGGATCTACAGAAGTGAAGACAACAGACTTATTGAAAGAGTGTACGCCAAAGGAAGCATGCGAGCTTGCGGCAGAAGATTTAAAAGCATCCAAATCAGAAGTCAAAGAAGAATGTGCGACAAAGAACTTCTATGTATTTGGGATGGAACGAAAAGGAAAACATCCAGTCCGTATCCTCGATAAAAAAGGATTTATCAAAGTGCAGAGAAATGATGCAAAAGCAGTGTTGTGCAAGGCAGGAAGTTATCGTAATATTGTTTCTCAGCTCTGGGAGGAACTGGCCATTTATCAGCAGGATGCAATCTTAAGACCGGATTATTATATTTGCGCCGGTGCGAGAGTCATGGACTTTGCAGGTTCTATTGACCTGGATAAGATCATGATGCTGATGGAAGTAGAGATGCAGATGATCAATCCGGGAGAGGATGTGATCATCGTGGGAGCAAAGAACAGTTTGTAAAAGAGAAAGGGGTGCCTTTTATATGGAAGGAAGCAGAAAAAAAGAAAAGTGGAATCGCTTGGTAGATGCATTTTCCCTAAAAGGCACTTCTTATGTGGTTCCGCAGTATCCTCAGGTGGAACCGGAGCAGATGGCAGAGGAATTGTCAGAGATATCAGAAACAGTCTGGGGAATGTATGCCTTTGCACGGGAACCACTGGAAGGAAGATTTACAAGAGAGCAGAAATGCCATTATATCGCAAAAGCTAATGCCTGCGGAAGAGAATGGGCAGATAAAGTTGCCAAAGAGTATGGGACAAACGATCCGAAACTTCTGGCAGAACGGATGGGAATGAAGTCTTAAAGAAAAAGACACCGACAGGAGGCGGAATCGTGTTGTTTGCACAGTTTGTTCAGCCGGATGAGATTACAATCTTTACGGACTGTATTGCAAAGGCACAGCGCATTTACAGAGCGTGTGGCTGTCCGCTGCTGGAGTCGGAAAAACTGACCTCGGTACTGCTTGCCCACGAACTCTTTCATGCGGTTGAAGAGAGGCATGAAAAAGAAATCTATACCCGCACGGAAAAGGTAGAGCTGTGGCGCCGCCCGTTTTCCAACCGTTCATCGATCGTCTGCCTGTCTGAGATTGCAGCAATGGCATTTGCGACACAGATGACAGGAATTGAGGTATCGCCTTATATGCTCGATGTTCTGCTTGTGTATGCTTATGATCAAAATGCTGCGTGGGGATTGTATGAGGAAGTGTGCAGCCTGCAGGCAGAAGAGCAGGAATTGCAGGAAAAAAGAGAAAACAAGAATATTTGTCTGGACTGAGAGCTGGACAGACAGGGGGCAAATCATGCTGACAACAACAATGAAATACGCTGAAAAATATAATTATCTTGACGAAAAATTTCAGAAGGCATTCTGCTTTCTGAGAGAGACAGATCTTCTGGCACTGCCTGTCGGGAACGTTCCGATCGACGGGGAAGAGATCTATGCAAACGTGCAGAGCTATACGACAATGACACCGGAAGACTGTCCGTTTGAAGCACATCGCAAGTATTTCGATATTCAATATGTCGCAGAGGGGGAGGAAGTCTTCGGTTATGAGCCTTTGGATAATCTGACTCCTGCGATGAAATATGACGAAGAGAGAGATCTGATTTTCTATGAAGAGCCGGATCAGAGCGGCTCCATCGTCTTAAAAGCAGGAGATTTTGCGATCGTACCTCCGGAGGATGGTCATGCACCACGGAGAATGACAAAAAACGGAGCATGCCAGGTGAAGAAAATTGTAGTTAAAGTAAAAGTATAAGTAATGTCATGAAAGAAAAAGTCTTATGCCAGTTGTGGTGTAGGGCTTTTTCATGGGAATCACTATGGGATTCTATGTGACAAGAAACATGTGTTGCGTGAAAAAAATCAGCAGACTTTGTAGAAAAATGGGGAGGAGTATGATAAAATGAAACCATATTTTTATGAGGAGGGATTACTATGAAATATTGTCAGCAATGCGGTGCACAATTGGAAGAGGAAATGAAGTTCTGTGTATATTGCGGTGCGAGTGCGGAAGATAGTGCGAATGCACAGCAGGAGCAGAATCCATG
>ENA-OQIG01000233-OQIG01000233.1-human-gut-metagenome-genome-assembly--contig:-NODE-233-length-32762-cov-22.142730_pt1 | contig 32762 bp, 55 predicted proteins | sample MGYA00242576_ERZ504741 | MGnify/ENA primary metagenome ERZ504741 (study PRJEB26092, sample SAMD00036436) | human gut metagenome | host: Homo sapiens | study: EMG produced TPA metagenomics assembly of... | reverse complement strand
GGCAGGCCGAAGGCGTTCATCTTCGGCTTTGGAGCCCAGGAGAAGGTTTCGGGCACCAGCAGTCGATCGCGTCGGTTTCCTCGCTCATTCGAGCACCTCCCCAGTGTCGGCGTCGTCCACATGGCGGCCTTCTTGCGGTGCTGCACCTTGTCGCGGGTGCGCTCGAGCGCACGCGACAAGGTGCAGCACCGCAAAGGGAAGGATGAGTTTGTTGTAATCGGCGGGGCGGATGACGTCGCGGACGTAGTCGGCTATGGACCAGATGTCGTTGACGTAGTCGAAGGCCTTCTTCTCGGCAGCCATGGCGGACCTTTCGGTTGGTTGTCTTTCCAACCACTTATTTTACGTACCTTTATTTGGCTATGTTGTGCGCGGTGTAGTATTCGAAAGCGGAGTCGAACGATTCGGTGAACATGCGTCGTAGAATCTCGATTGCGTCGGCGTATGCGGTGCGGGAGGATACGCGAGATGTGCTCCAGAACAAGGCTCGGTACACGCATGCCTTCCGCGTCTCGAAGTTCTCTTTGTCTAGGGTGTATTCGTCTCCGAAATATTTCGAGAAAGCCACTTGGTCGGAGTCGCTGGTGTTGAACGCGGCAAGCTTTGACGACAATTCGCAGACGGCCTGCAATCTGGAGAATGCATCTGTTGTGGAGAAGTATCCGGGAGCATGCAGCGCCAATCCAAAGACGAGTTTGAGCATGCGTTTGGACGATCTGATCTTCTGCACTGCGCCAGGCAGTTGAGAGATCGCGATGATTCCGGAGTTCAGATTGTTGATATGCGCAATCTGGGTTTCGGTGAGGTCCGGCATGTTCTCCACGAAGGAGATTACAGTTTTGTCACTGGCATTGAGCTGGATCTTGTCGAACCATGCGCCAAGGACGGAATAGTAGACCTTCTCCAGTTCTGCGCGTTTAAAGCTCGAACATCCCGTCCTCGCAAGGAACGCCTCGGCTGGAATCCGGTCGAAGTATGTGCTCATCGGATTGTCCGGAAGCGCGTTGATGATCTCCCCGGCTCGTAGCTTCTCCTGATTCTGCAGGACCTTGAAATAGTTGCGGATCTGCGCGGGGTCTGCGGCCTGCATCGTGTACACGGGGATGTTGTACGTGTTGAAGTTCATCTGGATGCTGCTCGGCAGGTCGGAGAACGCCAGACGCTTCGCCCTGTGCATGCGGGCGAGCCCGTCGGGGTCGGAGTCTCCGACGATGCGGTCGATGATTTCCTTGGCCTGGTCCGAGGTCTTCTTGCTGAGCCGGAACCAGTCATCGTAGCTGTCGAGCCATTGCCCGACGTTGCTACCTCCATGAAGCGGAAGATGGTGGTGAGGCGCTGCTTGCCGTCAACTAATTCCTGTCTGGCGTTGCGTTGGTTCGGCTGGTCGAGGTTGTTGATGACGATGTTGCCGATTGGGTAGTTCAGTATGATGCTGAGGATGAGCTGATCCTTGTATTCGTTCGACCAGATGTATCCTCGCTGGTAGTCGGGTGACAGGTCGAGACCGTTTGCCCTGACGTTCTTGATGGACGCGATGAGCGAGATGATCGGCATTGAGGATGGGTGATGTTCAGCTTCTGGAAGACCACGTGCCGTTTACGAGGATTATAGTCGGAATCGTTCATACTTATGACTATAACACATTGTTTAGAATCTAAACTATAAAAAACGTTTAGAATCTGAAAACAATAACGAAAAGACGTTGAAACTATAGGGATAAAGCTTAATACAAGTAGACTTGCTAGACGTTTAGAATCTAGTCACCGGCGCTCGCGGACATGCGGGCGCCGGGGGTCTTTCTCTACTGCACGCACACGCCGGAATCGTACAATAGCTGCCGGTAGTCGTTCAACACCTGGATGGTGACTCCCAATTCCACTGCCATCATCCACGTATTGCCCTCGTACACCGTCTCGGCCATGCCATAATCCACCGGCGATATCAACGCCAACGCCGTCTCCCTACGGCAACGGCGCTCGCAGGCGATCCCGTACCCGGTGCCGCATCCGGATCATGATGCTGCGCGTGGAACAGCTCGTGCCTGAGCGTGCACGCCTCCTGCCGCCAGTTGAGCCGTTCGTCAAGGATGACGAGGCGTCTCTTGTCGTCGTACAGTCCGCACAGGTCGTCCGGCAGCGCCGCCGACTCCACGCGCACGCCCAACACGTCGGCGAGCAGCAGCAGGTTCGATTTCCTGCGGTCGAGCGTCCTTTCCGTTTTCGGCACCGTTCCCTTCCGTGCGCCTTAGATTCTAAAGGCGAAAAAGCTTCAGAATCTAAACGTTTTTACGTAAACCCTTGTTTCGCAATATGTTTCGACGGGCGTCGGGAAACGTCTTTTTTTCAGATTCTGAACAGTTTCGAGCCGTCAAGGATTCTTTGACGGCTCAGTCGCCGCCCGCCTCGGACAGCAGGGGCGCGTCCGGGGCGACCGCGTGGCCGGCGCTGGCGCTGACGGCGAGCATCACGTCCTCCGCCATGTATCCGATGGAGTTTCCGCCCTTGACGGCCTTGACGATGCCGAGCGATTCGAGGTTGGCGAGGGCTCCGCGCGTCGCGGTATAGCTCTTCCCGACGGCACGGCTTAGGATTGGGGCGGTCGTATACGGCTGGCCGATGAACGTCATGGCCGCGTTCATCGTGGTGGCCCCGTATCTGTGGTCGGCCACGAGCTCCTGTACCTGTCGCGCAGGTTGTTGAGGCGCTTGACCCTCAGCAGCGCGTCCTCGCATGATTCCTCGATGCCCTGGCAGAAGAACAGCAGCCATCCCTCCCAGTCGCCGCGCGTGGACACCTCCAGGAGCCTGTCCTGGTAGTCGGGGCGGCGCTGCTCGAACCATGGCGACACGGACAGCAGCGGTTGCGACAGCAGTCCGCGGGACATCATCTGCAGGAGTATGAGGAGCCTGCCGATGCGTCCGTTGCCGTCCGTGAATGGGTGCATGGTCTCGAACTGGTAGTGGAACATGGCCATGTCGAGCACCGCGAGCCCGGGCTCGTTGCGGCTGTTCCACCAGTCCATCAGCGCCCGCACCGCGATGTCGAGGTCCTGTCCGGGAGGCATGGGCACGAAGCGTGCGTCCTCGATCCTGCGGGTGGGCGATCCGATGAACACCTGGCTGTTGCGGATCTCGCCGGCCTGCGGGCCGTCGGATTTGGTGTCGGCTACGAGGAGGCGTTGGAGTTCGCGTGCGAGGCCGATTCCGATGGGGCGTCCCTCGCGCACGCTTCTGATGCCGTGGTCGGCGGCGTCGAGGTAGTTGAACACTTCGACGAGCGATTCGTTCCAGCCGGTCTTGTCGCCTCCGGGCTCGTAGTCCTGGGCGAGGACGGTCTCGATGCGTTCGTACGTGCCTTCGAGGGCGCTGGTGCTTTGGGCTTCGCGGCGCATGGTGGGGCGTCTCAGGAGGTCGGGGTTTGGTATTCCGTCGCCGAGTTCGCTGAGGCGCGCCAATGCCATGCTCGCGCGTGTGATGGCTCCGACGGCCTTTTGGGAGAGTTCCGGGTATTCGTCGCCGAGCGGGTCGGGCGTGAACGAGTAGGTCTCGTAGTGGATGAGCCCGTAGCGGCTTTGGTATTCGCCGGTGAGCTTCTGTAGTGTTCCGGTCTTCTTTTCGGTGAATGATTCTCTAAGCATGGCTCAACCTTACATGATTGACATATTTGAAACGCTAACATTCTCGATATTTTGGTTAACGGAATAATTGCGTTAACCAAAAACGAGCCTGTCGCATCACCTGCCGGGCGACCCGCTTTCTGAAGGATTCCGACACGTCTAAACGAATCTAAACGCGTCTAAAAGCGTCCGTCACCAGTCGGGGGTCTCGGCCTCGACGTCGCGGTTTCCGTCGGCGTTGGCGGCGAGGCCGTATCGTTCGTGGTCGCGGATCGCCGCCGCCACATCGTCGTCGGCGTCCGGTCTCGGGCAGGCCGGAACGGAAGAAGGGGAAGGGGAGGGAAGGCGCTCGCGGGATTCGTAGACACGGGCGGCTTCGATGATCTCGCGCAGTGTGGCGACTGGGTCCACCTCGCAGGTCTGGCAGATGATCAAAAATTCGGAAAGTCTAATTGGTCCTCGAAGGCCAGAACGAATATCTCTGATTCGACTGTATGTAATTGCGCCATCTGTTGCACGGTCGAATTCTCGATTGCTGAATCCTCTGTCGGTGAGGAGCTCATCGATGGCTGAGGAAGTAGCTTCATCGATGCTTGTCCTGCGTATCTTATCCATGTTCAAAAGATAGCACCTGCTAACTTTGATGGCACGTGACACGCCGAGTTTGCAAAAACTGATGGCACGTGACATCATTTAAATCACCAAGCGATGGCACGTGAAATCAAGGAGGCAATCTCGATGGAGACAAAAGAAGAGATTGACTGCGAAGCGCTCGCGGCTGACGTTGTCAACAAGACCAGAACGAACGTCCTGCTCACGAAGACGACAATGACCAGCATTGCAGATCGAAGCGGATTCAATCGTCTGACAATCTCCAAACTTTTGGACAAGAAAAAGGACATGCCATTGAGAATGTGGCTCGCAGCCGTCTACGAGAGTGGGGCGGATCCATGCGAAATCCTCTCAAAAGCAATCCGTGAGCTGTCGGCGCTCGCCGACGTATGAATCGAAAGGAGAACCCGAAATGAACATCAATATTCCGGTCGAAGATTCGAAAAGGCCATTGGATTGTCCGCTATGCGGCGGCATTCCGGAAATCCGTGTGTCGAAAACAGCTTATTCGGGTAACAACAGGATGGATTACTTCGCCGTATCCTGCTCGAATGGGCATGGTCCTGCAGAGGAAGGCGTATCGCAGGAGTTCATGCTGAAACGGTGGGACGCCTGGGCGGCCAGAATCACGTCGATTCTCTCGTCACCGATTCACCCGTGCCCGACGTGCGGCCGCATGCCACACGTCAAGGCGAACGACTTGGGCCTCAAGCTTGACTGCGAATGCAGAGCAAGCTCGAATCCTGTTTCGGATCCGGTTGCCGCCATCGAACTCTGGGAGCGGAACATCGAAAAACGAAAGCGTCTAAAAGCCGATGTCGAGTTTCTGAACGGGATCATCGCCCGGTCATCGGCGTCGGATGCAACGGTTCCGGTGGCTCCTCGATCTCGTCAGTGCGATTCCGAAGCTCGTACCGTTCCAGCCGGCCAATCAGCTGCCGCCAAAGGGGAATCCGAATCGCCTTATACCCACTGGCCGGCCACAGATTCTCACCGGGGACACGTCCCACATGACATCGGAGACGCTTCTTCCACCAGCGGAGCCAAGGAATCGAGGGGAAACGGTCATGCGTGACCACGATGATCGAATCCGCATCGGAGTGGTGCATCTGCAATACGACGGACTCGCCCGGGGCGATGGATGGCACGGAACTTTCCCAGTGACGTAAGTCATTGCCATGCGAGGGCTTGAGTTCCACTGCGACAACGCAGCCGGAGCCGACGAACCGGACGTCAATGGCTGGCGCTGTGCCGATGTTCTCCAAGGTCAGTGGCTCGCCATACAGATCGCGATTACCTGACAGGTGCTTCGGCAGCACAACTTCACGCCGTGTAAGCACAAGATTCGGCCGGTTCCTGTCGAAATAGCGCAAGAGCAGCGTGACCGCCGTGGACGTTACGACGCTCGCCGGTACCACCGAGGACCAATCAATGCCGGTAACCCAACTCATATTTCACCAATCATCACGGAAGAAAACATGAGAACGATTCTAAGGAGAATCCAATGAACAATGAAATCCAGAAGTTCGATTTCAGGGGCGCATCCTTGCGCACCTTGACCGATAAGGCGGGGGAGCCTTGGTTCGTCGCCAAGGACGTGTGCGACATCCTCGAACTTGGAACGGAACACCTGCGCAGAGACCTTGACGAGGATGAAGTGACCGAAGCGACGAACCTGCCAAATTGGCAGGTTGGCTCCAACGGCGGTCGCGTCCCCCTCATCATCAGTGAGCCGGGCCTGTACAAATTGGTCATGCGTTCGCGGAAGCCGGAGGCGAAGGAGTTCCAACGTTGGGTGACGCATGAGGTGCTGCCCCAGATCCGCAGGACCGGCGGCTACATCCCGACGTCCGAGCCGGATTCGGATGAGGACATCATGGCCAGGGCCGTGCTCGTCGCGCAGAAGACCATCGAGCGCAAGAACCAGCAGCTTCAAGCCAAGGACGCACAGATCAAGGTGTTGGAGCCGAAAGCGCGGTTCACGGACGCCGTAGCCGCGTCCGACGGCACGTGCCTGGTCGGCGAGCTCGCAAAGATGCTCCGGCAGAACGGATGGACATCGGCCAGAACAGACTGTTCCGTCTTCTTCAGGCTGACGGATATCTCGGCAAGTCCGGTTCGAATCGCAACGTGCCGACACAGCGTGCGATGGACCTCGGCCTGTTCCGCATCAAGGAGACCACCGTCACCCATGCGGATGGTCACACCACGGTCAGTCGTACTCCGAAGGTCACGGGCAAGGGGCAGCGCTATTTCATCGACCGGTACTGGGGTCGCGCTCAGCCGTCGTTGGAAGCGGGTGCGTGATGGTCTTGCAGCAGATGATGACCACCACGCAGGTGGCGAGGCTTTTCGGGCTGAGACGCCGGAGGAGATTCGGACGCGGCAGGGGTATCTGGCCCAGTTGCGTTTCCGTGGACAGGGTCCTCGGTTTATAAAGCACGGGCGGATGATCCTTTATCCGGAAACGGCCGTGGCCGAATGGCTTGAGGAAGGCGAGACGAATTGCACAAGGAGCATTGCATGAACGACATTCGCAAGGCGTGCGTGAGGGCCGTGTTCGACGAATTCGACGACCATGGCGACGTCATCAGGCCGGCTGTCGGCGATGAATGGGACGGGATCGACGCGAGCCGTCCGCTCGGCCACATCGTCGGCTACATCGACCTCGACGTCACCGATCTCGTGGACCTCATCATCGACACGATCAACAAGGAGCTGTGATGGCACTCAGGAGAATCGACGCGGAAACGCTGCTGATGCCACCCGAACCGCCGAAGGACACGGTGATCATGTTCGGCTTGACCGGCTATGCGATTCGCGTCACGGGCAAGGGCGCCAGCCTCATGGAGCTCGACGTCGACGGAAGCCAGGAGCTGGCGAGCATCGGGAAAGACCAGGCAAGGAAATTCATTCAAAAAATCGGAGGCGCAAGATGACCGACAACGATTATCGCATCGAGGACAGGTCCGAAAAGGGAAGGCCGAACTACACGCTGCGTCGTGTGAAGTTCGCGGCCGCCGTGGTCGGTCTGATCGTGAGCGTGACGCTCATGCTCACCTGGCATGGCGGCGGTCTGACGGGCGCGCTTGTGGTGGAGGGCGTGTATCTGGCCACGGTCCTGTGGCTGACGGTCAGGTTCGCTCCGCGCGATGACGTGGATGGCGACGTCTGACCGTATCCGCCGGCGTACAAGGACGCGGACGGATGGCGGAGGCGTGTGTCCTTTCATCTCACATTGCATTTCACGCATGCACTCTCACGTCTTCCGCCGTCACGCCGTCCGCTGCGGGTTCGAATCCCGCCGCCGGCGCTTGGCCGGACCGTCAACGCCGCCCGCATCCCCGCTTCGTTCAGCTTTCTTGGGGGTGTGGGAACGATGGGCGTGCTTCTTTGCTGTCATGGCGCCCAGCGGTCCGGCTCATATCAATCAATCTCATATCAATCAAGGTCAAGGGAGGAACCGATGAAGGAGATTCTGCCGCATTGGCATTTCAGTCCGAACGCTCCGGTCAAGGACGTCGGCATGAAGGGGATGACGCGTGGCGACAGGGCGGTGGCGGAGGCGTGCCGTCGGGCGATGGAGAGCGAGGCGTGGAAGGAGCTGGTGATTCTGGAATCGGTGGGCGTGCGGTTCACCGGACTGGTGGGCCGGTTCGTGTCCGAGGTGGCGTCTCCCGTGTTGGAGGTGATGCCTGGTGACAGTTTCCATCAGGGAGCGGCCGCGCAGTTGACGCACATGGTGAAGACCAGGGATGGTGGCGAGACCATCCGCATCATCAAGACTCTCGCCGTGAAAGGTAGGTTCTAATGGCTGGTGAGACGATCATCACGGTGGTGGGCAATCTGACCGCGGATCCGGAGATTCGTACCACTGGCAGCGGCGCAGCCGTTGTCAGCTTCACGATTGCCTCAACCCCGCGCACCTGGAACCGTAACACGAACCAGTTCGAAGACGGTCAGGCTTTGTTCATGCGCTGCTCCGCGTGGCGCGACATGGCCGAACATTGCGCGCAAAGCCTGGCAAAGGGCATGCGTGTGATCGCCCAGGCAGGCTGACGCAGCATTCATGGGAGGACGAGCAGCATCAGCGCCGAACTTCCATGGAATTGCAGGTGGACGAGATCGGGCCTTCCTTGAGATATGCGACCGCCGAGGTCACCAAGGCGCAGCGTGGCACGGCTGGAGCGTATGGCAATCCGTCCTCCGCTCCGGCGGGCTATACGGGCGGAGCCACCGCTGCCGGTGCTTCGTTGCCGCCGTCCGACCCGTGGGGTTCGGCTTCGGGTTCGTCGTCATCGTTCGGTGATTTCGGCAAGCCGGAATCCGAACCGGAATTCTGATGAAAGGAATGGATCATGGGCATCACCATAGAGAATCTGCAGGTGGACGACCTGCATGCCAACCCGCATAATCCACGCAAGCAGATCGGCGACGTGGAAGAACTGGCGTCGAGCATCCGAAGCCAGGGCATCAAACAGCCTTTGCTGGTCACGCCGAACGGCGAGACGGACATCGACGGACACAAGCAGTACCGTGTCGTGATCGGCCACCGCAGGCTCGCCGCGGCCAGACAGGCGGGACTCTCGACCGTGCCCGCGATCGTCGAGGAGATGGACGCGCGCCGCGAACGCGAGATCATGCTCGTGGAGAACACGCAACGCTCCGACCTGACTCCCGTGGAGGAGGCCGACGGCTACCAAGGGCTTCTCGACCTGGGCGTGCGGGTCAAGGAGATGGCCGAGAAGACGGGACGCAGCGACCGGTTCGTTCGCAGACGGTTGAAGATAGCCAGAATCCCGCAGGAGACGCGCGACATGTCCGCCGATTTCAGCCAACTGTCGCTCGACCAGTTGGACAAGCTCGCCGAATTCGAATCCGACCCCGACATGCAACGCGAGCTCGCACGGTCCACCGACTTCGAATGGACATACCAAAGGCTCGTCAGCAAACGCGACAAGACGAAATGGTGCGGTGAGGCCGACAAGGCGCTCGCGAAGGCCGGCGTCAGGGTCGAGTCCTTCCCGGACGGGAAGGACTATTGGACGTTCGAACCGCGCGGCTACAGGCGGCATAACATCATTTCCTCCACTCGGGATCCGTTCTGGAAGCAGTTCACGAGCGAGGACGAGTGGCCGAAACTCCGCGTCTACAAGAACCATGGCGGCTACTGCCTGTACGCGCCGATTCCACCCGACCAGCTCGAAAGGGAGAAGAACGCGAAAACCGAACGCCAGGCCATCATGCCCGGGGGGAGGAACTCGACCGCAAGGCCAGGGATTTCGAGGCGATCGCGAGGGACACGCGTTTCGCATGGATACGAACCAACCTCCACACGCTCACCCGCGAACAGACAGTGGCGGGAATCTGCGAACTCGCGCTCGCTGAGACGGTCGGCTGGCATTCGATGTTCGTGAGCCAGCCAATCCATGGCGAGGGTGTCGTGGAGGCGCTCATCGGTTTTGGATGGAATCTGCCGATCACCGAGCATGACGGCGACCACTGGTCGTTGGAATGCAAGGAGAACCTCGACCAGATCCGCATGGTGTTGAGGGACAGGCCGCTGCGGATCCTCGACGTGCTGGCCGCACGCCAGGAGGACAACGCCGACTGGCGCTCGTGGCGCACCATGCGCGGCGTTGATGAGATGTGCGTCTGGTACGGCGCATTGGAACACCTCGGATACCAGCCCAGTGCGGAGGAACGCGAAGCACTCAAGGGCGCGATGGCCGAAAAGGAGCAGGAATCATGAGTATGAAGGCATTGGAGTGGGCCATGTACGACGTGCCCGCCGAAATGACCAAAGGATCGCTTCTCCGCATCCTCCTCGCGCTCGCCGACCATGCCGACACCGAAGGAAACGGCGCGTTCCCATCCCAGAAACGCCTATGCGCGCTCACTGGTACAGCCGCCGCACTATCCAGCACGGACTCCACGACCTGGAGGCATCCGGACTGATTGTCAAAGGCGACCAGAGACTCACCGAACACTACGGACGCCACCGCCCGATCGTATGGAACCTCACCATGGAGGATTTCAGGGGCGTAAAAACTGCGCCCCTAAAAAAGAACGAATCCGAGGCGCAGCATACTACGCCTCAAAACAGCCAAGAGGCGCAATTAGGGGCGCAAAAAACAGCCGTTAGAGGCGCAATTAGGGGCGCAATACCACTACGCCCAAACCTATATAAGGAAGAAAGTTATATAGAACCTAGAGAGAGTAACGCGCGCGCGAGAAAACAAATCCCAATACCAGCCGACTGGAAACCCTCTGAGGAACACCGGGCGCTCGCCGACCGGCTAGGCATCGACTGCGACATCGAAGCCGAAAAATTCCGCGACAGGGCCTCGACTCGGCAGCCCGCTCGGCCGACTGGAACGCGAAATACCGCAACTGGCTCGTCAAAGGCAAGGAACGCGGATTCGCCACACCCAAAACCGGCACTCGCCGGTATACGTGGGGCAGCGAAGAGGTCAAACGGGTGCTCGGCCCGATAGCCTGCGAGGGCACGGACACGTACATGGAGCTCGCATGCAAGGTCGCGGACCTGCTCAACCAGGGCTTGGACCCGGACATGCTGCGCCGTCAGCTCGCGAACGTGCCCGGCGACGTATTGGCCGAACAATTGTTCGAACAGGAGGCGGCGGCATGAACGCCATGACCATCGCACGCATGGCCGGCGTCCTCACCTCGGCCATCCAAGCCGCCGACCGATTGGAACTCGACGCGCTCAAAGGCCCGGCGCTCGCCGATGTGGACCTTGACCGCATCCGCGATATCAAACGCGACTGCTCGACCTGCATCAACCTGCTCGACCAGCTCGGAAGGGAGCGACGATGAGCGACCGGCAATTCCAGGAATCGAAACGCATCGCGCTCGCACGCCAGGGCTGGCATTGCATGCGTTGCGGACGCAACCTGCACGACCCGACCGTCTGGCAGGGCAGGAGCGGCCATCACCGGCAGTTGCGCCGTCGTGCCGACCCGACCGTGCGTGACCTGCCGGGCAACATCGTCGAACTGTGCGGTTCCGGCACGACTGGCTGTCATGGTTGGACGCACGCGCATCCGGCCGAGGCGGAACGGTCCGGCTACATCATCCCGAGCTGGCGGGATCCGCTCAGCGTGCCGATACGCGACTGGAACGGCGACTGGTGGTGGCTGCTGGATGACGGCACGGCACAACGGCTCACGCAAATCGAAATCATCGAATGGCAAAGCAATTGGAAGGAACAATCATGAGGAAACAGGAAAAAGACCTGAATGTGAAGCCGGAGGCGCTCCTATGGGTCGACGTGGAGACCACCGGGGTGGACCGTGACCTGGACGAACTGCTGGAGGTGGGGATGCGCTGCACGAGCGTGGATGCGACCGAGACGTACGGCACGCTCACACGCCTGGTGAAGCCGCAGTGCCTCACCCTGGACGATTTCACGCCCGTGAGCTTCTCGATGCACTGCGATTCCGGACTGCTGTACGCCCTGGTGGACTCCGACCCGTCCAAGACCAACCTCAAGGCCGTCGCCGACGCGGTCCTCGAATTCCTGGACAGCCTCGCGCAACGGTTCACGCTCGTACCCGCCGGAACGAACGTGGACTTCGACATCGACTTCCTGCGCAGGCTGGATCCGGACATCGTGCGCCGCATGTCCTACCGGAAGCTAGACGTGACCACATTGCGACATCTGGCCGACTGGTTCGCGGGCGAAAACCCGTTCGGCTCGCATTCCGCCCGGCATCGAGTCCGCTGGTGCATCGAACGCGACGTCAGCGACTACCGCAGCCTGTACAAGGCCATCACCGGAAGGACCATGTGATGATCCGCGAACGAACGTCCTACTCGTGCGTGTGCGACGGCTGCGGCTGCGAACAGTTCGACGATTACTGGAGCGAGGACGCCGCGCTGACGCAAGCGGTGGATGACGGATGGACATACTGCGAGGACTCGCAGGGCGACTGGGAGACCTACTGCCCGAATTGCCATCCCATGTACGTGTGTCACCATTGCGGACTCGAATCCGACTGCAATGAACCCGGATGGCAGGAGCGTGACGGCCACGTGGACTGCCCCAACCACCTGCACGCCGACTGCCGCGAATGCCGCTGCCACGACATCGGCACCAGATACCGCCTCGAATACCAGGGATGGAGCCACGAACTCGACCTGTGCCCCGACCACAATCCGAAAAGGAACCGCGAATGAGCCCCAAACCCTACGAAAGGCAACTGCATCATCCTGACCATCCGCGAAGGCTATTCCATAGGCCCCTACGCCTACAGGCTCACGCCCGACAAGGCCGAACAACTCGTCATCATGCTCGACACCGCATTGGACGAAGCCGAAAACAAACGAGAAAGAAACCAGCCATGACCAACAAACCAATCCGAATCCATGTGGCGGCACACGCATGACCACCGCCGCATTGATCATCCTCACCGCAACCATCATCATCGCCTACCTGGGAAGCCTCTAATGAAACGAACAGCCAAACACGCCACCGAAACCATCGCCAGCATCCTCGCAGCCATCCTCGCAGCCATCCTCACGACGGCCGCGCTCGCGGGTTGCGGGGCGCGCGGAGAGGGAACCTTCGAACCTGATCCACGGACCAGCACCGCATGCAAGCGCTGGTCTAACACGTCGATGCGAGAATGCGTTGTCGAACTGCAGGATACGCGTCGCGTCACCTGCGTCTCCTCGACCGCAGGCATGAGCTGCGACTGGGCGCACGCCGACGGAGCCGACAAGGAGCCGACAAGATGAGCTACAACGTCGTCACTCAGGAAGGCGTCAGAACGTTCGAGGACATCGACGATGCTGGCGACTACGCGCAGGCCATGTCCTTGAGGACTGGCGAGCCGGTCAAGGTGTTCCATGCCGAGACCGGACTGGTCGCATTCACCGTCCGCCCAACCACGAAGGACACGAAATGAGAATCGATTTCAACAGCAAGGATGGCGTTCGCCATCAAAGCCGAAAACAAAGAGGAAAAACCCAGCTCAAAACGTCGGCGGTCGCCATCTGCAATCTCATCATCGATTTTTTCGACGGTGAAGTCCAGGAAATGAAGGCGGCGAAGGAATGAAACGCATCACACTCAAGGACACAAAATGAGCAATCGAAGTTATTTGGTGCCAAGGCCGCCAGCGTTCGACCATGAGCATCCCAGACCGAAGGAGGAAGGCGAGGTGCTGTACTGCGGAAATTGCCAAAAATGGTACGTATCATGGTTTCCCCTCACCGAAGTCAAAACCATATGGGGCCGCCGCCCCGAATGGTGGATACGCATCTTCCACCGCAAACCATACGAGACGATCATCCGGCAAATACGAAGGGAAACGAAATGAAAGTGAAGAAAACACTCATGGACATGATCATCAAATGGCATCAGGCCGGATACAGCTCGATGAGATCTCGCCACTGGTTCCTCAAGTCCCCAAAGAAGAAATCAAAGCGATAATCCAACAACACCACGAATAACAAAGAACCCGACCTTCCGGCCGGGCTCCTGACACCACCAGAAGACTACCACGCCGGAGGGAATCGAACAAATGAACGAACAAAACAACGAATCCCAACCAACACAAACCAACCAAAACAAGCCAGCGCTCGCCGGCATGTGCCAAGTGTGCGGCGGGGAGTGCAATCTTCGCAACACGATGTGCGACAAGTGCGAGACCGGCATTAGGGGATGGCTCCGCGACTATCCGTCACGGATTCATGCCCTACGTGAGTTCCTGGACAGCACCGCACATTATGGTGGCCATCAGCCGGGCCGGACCAATTTGGCTTCGGCTCCGACGCCGGTCAGGTTGTCTGTGATCGACCATCTGCAGGAGATCGATGATTTGGCCGTCGCTCTTTGGCGGCGGTTGTATGCTCCGCCGGCCATGCCATGGGCCGATAGCAGGATTCATCCGTCCGCATCGAAGTGCCTGAGCGTCTGCGCGGATTGCAATCGTCTTTCACGATTGCCGGACATCGGTTTGATATGGCACGACTGGGAGCGATTGGTGCGCAAGACGATGAGCATCATCGACGTGCCACCATCCAGGCATGGCATCGGCAGGTGCCTGAATCCTCTGTGTGGAGTGGAGCTGAGTGCGGAGGTCGGCGCGGTGAGCGTTGATTGTCCGGTGTGCGGCAACGCTTATCGCGTGGTCGATGTGCGATTGGGTTTCCTGCGGGAGTGCATCGAATCGGGCAGGGCGTTCACGGCGGGGGAGTGTGCGGAACTGCTGCGCGAATGCGGATTCCAGTGCAACGCGAACACGATTCGCTCATGGCGCAAGCGCGGCAGGCTCCAACCGGTTGGTGAAAACGTGAAGGGGCAGCCGTTGTACAGGCTTTCCGACGTGCATGGACAGGTCATGCGACGCGACTCGATTTGACAAAATCGAAAGTGCAACGCAAAATTGTCAGTGGATTAAAGGGTTCAAACCGAGGTGACTTGGTTTGAACCCTTTTCATATCCACCTTGGATTCTCCTAACTCCTTGTGCTACGTAACACCGTCCTGTCCGAACGGCATATCGGACACGCTCCGCCCACTCCCGTCAGAGTGGGCATACACCAACAGTGGCAGGCAAGCCAATCCCGCGCTTACGTGATGCGGTGATGCTCAAACCGCCTGTCCATGCCTTCGTAGGGATCAGTGGCAGATCACACCGGTCGCAGATCTTCGGATCCTCTTCCTTGCGGCCGCGTGTATGCGCGGGTTCGACTCCCGCCGAAGGCGCTCCATGAATAACCTCGTGAGGGGATATCCACAGATGACGGGATCCCTAGCCGACACGTGGTCGGCCATGCTAGGACTTCATACGAAGGAATAACCATGAGCAAGCGACGCAACGAGCGGGTCAGCAACGGATACCGGCGGCGCATGCTCAGGCAAAGAGTGCTGGCCGCATACGATGTGTGCGCCATCTGCGGCAAGCCAGTCGACAAGACATTGAAGACACCACATCCGATGAGCGCCGAAGTGGATGAGCTCATACCGGTCTCACGCGGCGGTGATCCATACAGCTTCACTAACTGCAGGCTCACGCACCGCATCTGCAACAGGATGAAGAGCGACAAGACAGACGAACACGCACGAGCGCTGCTGGCTGGCAGACAGGAAGTGAAATCAAGCTCGATGCCGTTCAAAACGTTCGGCATCTGACCCGATACCAGGCAGGGTACCCGGTCATACCCCCTTGGGGTAGCCTCGGGTGCAGTGCCGGTATCCCTCCCGGAATGCAAACGTCGGAAACAGAGGAAACAACGAAAGGTCGGAAAGCGAGGATTACGCCGATGAAGTGCGAGCTCTGCGGCAAGGAATTCCAGCCTTCCGGCCATGGGCGGCCTCAGAAGTACTGTTCCAAATCCTGCCGCCAGAAAGCCGATTATCGTCGGAAAAAGAACAGGCCCGCACAGGACCGGAACAGTAAGCCGCCCGTCAAAGCCGTGGAAACGAAACAGAAGCCGGAGCAGGATCTCGACCAGCGGAGCTTCGAACGGATGATGGACGGCAGCATGCTGGACATGCTGCGCGCCAACCGTGACCGACTGCAGAAGGCCATGGATGACACGTCCACACCGGCAAACGCACTGCCTGCGATCAGCCGCCAGCTCATCGACGTATGCGAACGCATCGAATCGCTCCAAGGCGGCGGTCTGACCGACCTGTTGGACGATGAGGAAGACGAGGTGACGGACGATGTCGGAGCGTCGATTGTCTGAGATCGCCAAGATCCTGCGCCAGCCGGAAGGCATCGTCGGCAGCGAGTTCACGCGAATCAACAAAGCCGCGCGCAAGGCCGGCATCCGTTTCGACTTGTGGCAGCAGGGCTTCTTGTGGCTTCTGTTCGCCAAGAACGCGGAAGGCAAGTATGCGTGTGGCGCGGACGGCGCCGTGCTGTCCAGCTGCAGGCAGATCGGCAAGACCTTCACCGTCGGCACCGCGTTGTTCCTCAAGGCGATACTCACACCGAACCTGAAAGCCATCTGGACCGCCCACCATACGCGCACCAGCGACGAGACATTCGCGGACATGTGCGAGATGGAGCATAATCCAGTGCTCGGCCGGTACGTGGAACGCATCCGCAGAGCAAACGGCCAACAGGAGATCACGTTCACGTCCGGCAGCCGCATCATGTTCGGCGCCCGCGAAAACGGCTTCGGCCGAGGATTGCACAGCGTGGACGTGGCCGTGTTCGACGAAGCGCAGATCCTCACAGTGCGCGCGATGGACAACATGATTCCGGTTTTGAACACGAGTCCTAACCCCCTGGTCGTGTATATGGGCAATCCACCCAAGCCGGGAGACCAGTGCGATGCGTTCACGGAGAAACGCATGCACGCGCTGAACCATGACGGAAACCTCCTCTACGTGGAGCTTGCCGCCGACAAGGACGCGGATTCGGACGACCGCGAACAGTGGCTAAAGCGAATCCCAGCTATCCGAAACGTACAAGCGAACAGGCAATCATGCGCATGCGCAACAACCTGTCGGAGGATTCGTTCCGTCGCGAGGCGCTTGGCATATGGGGCGAGACCGCCACCGCATACGCCATCAGCCCCGACCTGTGGCAGGCCGCGGCCATCGACGACGTGCCCGAGGGCGGCACGGTGAGCTTCGGCATCGACATGCTCCGGACAGGAGCGTGCTGACCATCGGAGCCGCGCTACGGTACGCGGACGGTTCGGCAATCATCCAGATGGCGAACATCAAGGACGCGCGGCAGGCGGGAACCATGTGGGCCGTGGACTGGCTCGCCGAACATTGGCCGAAGACCGCCAGCGTGGTCATCGACGCGCAGTCGCCCGCCATGAGCCTGCTGCCCGAACTGAAGAAAGCACATGTGAAGGTCACGGTCACGAACATGCAGGAGATGGGCCGAGCATGCGGCCGGTTCCTCGACATGCTCAAAGCCGGAACGCTCAAGCACCCGCGGGACGAATACCAGCCGCAGCTGGCCGCGGCCGTCAAGGGCGCCACCACGCGGCCTCTTGGACAGTCCGGCGCGATCGCTTGGAACAAACTCGGCAGTGATGTCGACATCACGCCGCTCGTGTCCACCACTCTCGCCCTGTATGGGGCGTTCACGACGAAACGACATCCGGGAAGACGACAGGAGGTGATGTTCTGATGGTGTTCTACATGGCCGACGGCACAACGGTAAGTGTCGCTCCGAAATTCACCGGCAGCAGCTACCTCGACACCGCAAGCGGAAACGTCGGCACCATCCTCGGCGTCGACGACGAGGACATGCCCATCATCCACGAACTGTTGCGCGTGTGGCGTGAGAAATACCCACGCAACCTGATCCGCGGAGCCTACTACGACTGCAAGGAACGATTCAAAGACTTCGGAATCTCCATCCCCGACCAGATCAAAAACAAGGTCGAGGCGATGATCGGATGGCCCGAACTGGCCGTCCGATCATTGAGCGACCTGAGCGACCTGGAAGGGTTCAGCGTATCCGGCGACGACACGATGGGCGTCAACGACCTGTTCGAGGACAACCAATTGGACGTGGCCACGTCAGAACTGATCGTATCCGCTTACAAGCACTCATGCAGCTTCCTGACCATCGCCGCAGACCCGGAGAATCCGGACCGGATCAGCATGATCCCACGCTCCGCCGACTGGTCCGCTGGAATCTGGGACCGACGCAACCACCGTCTGGCCGCGGCATTGACCATCACCGAGGACGACAAGGACGGACGAATCTGCGCGTTCAACGTGTGGCTCCCCGGCAAGGTCTACGAATGCTCCGGCCACCTGACCCCATGGCGGGCGGAGAAAATCGAAACGAACTTCGACCAGCCGACTGCCGTCGCGCTCGCCTACGACAGGCAGATGGACCGGCCATTCGGCCACAGCCGCATCAGCGTTCGCTCATGAGCCTCGTCGACGCCGGATTCCGCACCGTGGTCCGCATGGAGCGTCGGCCGAATTCTATTCCGTTCCGAAACTCTGGTTCATCGGAGCGAACAGGGACGCGTTCAGCAGCAACACATGGACGAGTCTCATCCAGGCGATCAACGCGATCACCGCGGACGAGAACGGAGAGCTTCCCCAACTGCATCAGGTGCAGCAGGCGTCCATGACGCCCCATTCGGACATGCTCAAGACCTTGGCCATGCTCGTCGCCTCGCAGACCCGAGTGCCGGTCGACTATCTGGGCATCACGTTGGACAATCCGACCAGCGCCGAGGCCATGGCATCCGCCGAACGACGGTTGACGCGCATCGCCGACAAGCAGAACGTGGCCTTCGGGCGGGAACTCAAACGGGCCATGGGCATCGCCGTGGCATTGCGCGAAGGCGCGAACACGATACCCGACTCCATACGCGACGTGCATCCGGTATGGGCGCCCACAAGGGAAATCTCCGACGCGGCGCGCGCCGACGCGTTCACGAAGATCGCCGACAAGATCACCGGCTACGCCGACTCCGATGTCGGACTCGAACGTCTCGGCCTGACCCGCGAGGAAATCACCCGCCTACGCGCCGACCAGCAACGGCAGAAATCGGAACAACGCATCGACCAGCTCATGGACAGAAGCGCGGCGTCCTCGGAGGTGACGGATGGATCTGAACAATCTGGATCTGCCGGAACCGGCGAAAGCGCAGCTTCGTCAGAAACTGGAGAAACTGCATAGGGATTACGAGACTGATCTTGAGAATCTGACAGACGACGCCACCGACGCGATGGAATCCGCGAAACCGTTGGAACGACAAGACATAGTGCTCAGGTACACCCGCGATGCGTCCGAACGATCACGCAGGTACTACACTGACACCAGGAACCTGTGGCAGAAATACGCCGGCATCAAAATGCCGCCCTACGTCTCATCTACTTGCGACGAATATGAAGTGCTATACCGTCAGGTAGGCGGTTTCACTGGAACCGATTGGAATGGGCATAACTACACTAATTTGAAGCATGGCAACGCCAACGGGCTGACTGTTGAAGACCTTTGGCCCGACCTGAAGACGGTGGACGACTGGCAGCAGTTCATTGCCGACATGATGAGCAGGTCTGTACGATTGACCACGCAGAACAACCGCGACGCCGACGAGACGCATCCTGGATGGGCACGCGTCCCACGAGGCTCCAATCCTTGTGCATTTTGCGTGATGCTCGCCAGCCGAGGATTCGCATACACCAGTGAGGAAAGCGCGGACTTCGGCGGCTCTTTCCATAACGGCAAATGCCGTTGCATTCCCGTGTGCAGCTGGGGCAAGGACAAGATCTTCGGCTATGACCAAGCGAAGTATAAAGCCATGTACGATCAGGCCGTGCAAGCCATCAACGGCAACGCATTGGGAAAGAATTGGAAGTCCTCCGCCGAGGAAGCCGGAATCAAGTTGGATTCGGCCGACGCGAATGCCGTCACATTCGTTATGCGTCATAAGTTCCCTAAGCAATTGAGCGACGATCATGCCGAAGAAACGTGCGTCTTTCAAAGTCGAACATGATTTCACCGGCATGCGCGACGAGAAATCATTAAGCAAGAAAGGATGGGATGGAAGGCAGAAGGCGCTTGGCGTCCCAGTAGACGCAGACGTCCTTGAGATGCATGAAATCGTGTTCCTGGAACATTTCAAGTCACTCGGACAGCATTACGAATGGATTCCACGCGATACTTTGGGGCACAAATCGACGAATGACTTGAAATGGATTGAGCAAGACCTTGAGTGCGAGGTTAAGTCATCTCGGCAAAAACGCCCAGACTACGGATCCATTTCGAAGAACATCTCAAAAGCGGTATCCAAAGCCGAGCAGCATGGTGTCGTGAAGGATGCATTCATTGTGGATCTCACTGGATACTCGGCTCCGGAGAAACTGGTGACGCAACTTTCCCGCTATAACGCGCTGCATAAGAAAAACAAGATCAGACGTTTGTTCCTATTGGACAACAACGGGATGAGAGAAATCGAGCTGCAATAAAAACCCGGAGGCACTCCCGCACGAATAGGCTATTATTTCAAGTCTGCACGGGACCTCCGGTACTTCTATTTTACCAAAAACCATTGATTTCGGTGGATTGCCAGAGCAGACGAATGGACCCGACTGTAACTCGGGCGCTTCACAGCCGCGCAGGTGCGAATCCTGCATCCACCACTCGGCCAGCCATTCAGGTTGGCGGCGACCAGCGCCGTATCGCGTGGGAGGACCATACAGCGCACCGTGGCGCGGTCGAACTCGAATCCACGGGAAACAGCAAAGGAGAGCAGCATGTCCATCAGATTCCGATTCCCGGCACACATCCGTCTCATCGACGGCGGTGGCGACGAGGGCGGTTCCAATGACGGTGGCGATGGCGGTGAGCCGAGGTCGTTCACCCAGGAACAGGTCGACCAGATCGTCGAGAAGCGACTGGCCAAGGAGCGCGGCAAGTACAAGGACTACGACGAGCTCAAGTCCAAGGCCATGAAACTCGACGAGATGGAGAACGCCGGAAAGAGCGAAATCGACAAACTCAAGGAATCGAACGCGGCGCTGCGCAAGCAGATCGACGACGCCGCGGCCGAGAAGCAGCACGCGGAATGGGTGTCCGAAGTCGCCAAAGACAAGGACGTTCCGGCCGAACTGCTGCGCGGCGGAACCAAGGAGGAACTCGAGGCGCATGCGGACCTCCTGCACGCGGCGCTGCATCCGGCATCCAAGCCGCCTCAGGTGAGGAACCAGACGGGCTCTCCATCGCACCAGAACAACAACAAGGACGCCGAAGAGCTCTCGTACATCCACCAGCTCCTAGGTGAATAACCCAACCATCCGAAAGGACAAGCCATCATGGCGATGAAAACAGACCAGATCAAGCTCCCCGTGAGCGTGGCCACCGAAATCGTGAACAAGGCCAAGGACACCAGCACCATCGCGTCCCTGAGCCCCAGCACGCCACAGATCTTCTCCGACGCGACTACCTCGTGTTCAACGGCAAGAGCGAAGCCGAGGTAGTGGCCGAAGGCGCGGTCAAGAGCAGCTACGAGCAGACCGTGGACTCCGTCGTGGCGAAGCGCTTCAAGGTGCAGACCACCACCCGCGTCACCAGCGAACTCCAGTGGGCCGACGAGGACAACCAGCTGCAGATCATCCGCAGCATCCAGGCCGATCAGGCAGCCGCACTGGGCCGCGCCCTCGACTACGTGATCTACCATGCGATCAACCCCAAGACCGGTGAGGCGCTCTCCGGATTCGACCCATTGAGCACGTCTGCCGTGCAGGTGATCGCCACCGAGGATGAGATCGGCAACGTGGACGCTTTGGCCGACGCGCTGAACGACTCCTACGACATCAACGGTGTCGCCCTGTCCAAGACCTGGGCGTCCCGCCTGCGCAAGCTGCGCGTCCCCTCCACCGGCATGCGCTTCTACCCGGAGATCCCGCTGAACCTGCAGGCCGGCAGCCTGGACGGCATCACCGCCGCGACCTCCGGAACCGTCAACGGCCGACTGGCCAAGACCCCGACGAAGGTGCTCGCGTTCATGGGAGATTTCAGCCTCATCAAATGGGGCATGGTCCGCGATCTGACCAGCGAGATCATCGCCTACGGCGATCCGGACCAGACCGGCGTGGACCTGAAGGCCCATAACCAGATCGCATACCGCACCGAGGCGATGTACGCGTTCGCGATCATCGATCCGAAGGCGTTCGCCGTACTCAAGGCCACGGAATGAGGTGAACGATGAGTTTCCCCATCCAGACCCTTGTGGTCAATCCGTCAGGTAAGAAGAAGCATGCGATCGGACCGTTGGACGCGCAGGTGAGCCTTGTCAACAAGGATGGCACGGACTTCTCCGCCGGATCCAGCGCCTACGAGCTGCCGGCGGCCGGCGAGGACACCCTCGGCGGCATTAAGCAGTACGCGCCCGAACAAGCGATCGGCAACGTCGACAGCAACATCGCCGAGGCCGCGGCGGACACTCCGACCAAGGACGAATTCGACAAACTCGTCACCGCGTTCAACACGTTGGCGAAACAGTTCGACGACACCATCGCCGGCCTCGTATCCGCCGGGGCGGTCAAACTGCCGGACAAGAAGTGACCATGACGGACGAGCCCGACATGTTCGCCACCTCCGACGATCTCGAACGGAGGTGGCACAAGCTCACCGACGAGGAACGCGAGAAAGCCGACACGCATCTCGCGGACGTGACCGACTACATCAAGGAACGCTCCCCGAACTGGCGGCGGCTCCTCGACGAACGGCCACGACTGTTGACGAAGATCACCTGCGACATCGTCCGCAGGATCATGCAGGCCGACCCGTACGACATTCCCGGCGGCATCACGCAGATGAACCAGACCACCGGCAGCTTCAGCGAACAATACAGTTTCGGAGCGCCACCGGCGATCTCTGGCTGCGCGACGACGAGAAACGCATCCTCGGCATCAACGCGCAACGCGCGTTCAGCGTCGACATGGCAACGGGGAAGACGTCCTAGTGGAAACCATCGAAATCTGGCGCGGCCAGCCCACCACCGACACGGACGGCAACCCCATCCAGGGCAAACCCGCCCGCGTCGGCACGTTCCAGGCTGTGGTAGCCCCAACCTCCACTATTGACCAGACCGAGGAGAACGCCAGCCCGCAGACCATCGAATACACGATCCACATCCGCGGTAGCCAGCCGACAGGCATCCAAGCCACCGACCTGATCAAAGTCAGAGGCATCCTCCTGCCCGTCAAAGGAAAACCGCAAGTGTGGAACAACCTCCACGGACGCCACATCGGCGACGTCATCACCGTGGGCGAACGGGAAGGATAAGCATGACCAAACGATGCAGATTCGTATTCAACCGCAAGGCGTTCAGCCAACAGGTCCTCAAAAACGAGACATTGCGCTCGCGCATGAGGGACGCGGCCGAGGCCGCCGTAGAGGATGACCGTTGCATGGTCCGCGACCATGACGGCAAGAACCGTAGCGGCGTGGCGATCCTCTGCCCCGCACCCGTGGAGAAGGCGCACGGCACATTGGAGGACACGCTCGGAAGGATGCGCGTATGAGCATCCCCATCACCCCACGGCGCACGGAGCCGCTGCTCCTGCCCAAACTGAGGACACTGTTCCCGGACGTGACGTTCGACACGATCGAACGAAGCGACCTCGAACCTCCCTTCACCGAAGCCACATTGGCCGACTCCATGCAAGGCATGAGCACTCCCATCTCCCAGGCCGTGCGACTGCGGCTGAGCGTGCGCTGCATGAGAGAGGACCATACGGGCGACTGGGACAAGGCCGCCCGCCTGTGGGCGGCAATCGCGAGGGAGATCATCAGGCTCGGAACCGTCGCGCCGCTCATCAGCGCGTCACTGGAATCCGGGCCGGTACGCATGACCGACGAGGACAAGAGACTGGTGAGCGCGTACGGCGTGCTCCTGCTCGAGGTCACCGTCAACTGAAACACAACCAAAGACAACGTGCCGCCACACGCGAAGAACGGAAAGGTGCAGACGAATGTCTGACAACAACGAAAAAACCACCGTCGCCGCGCAGGGCGCGACCGACTACGGGTACGTGTCCAGCGGCAACACCGCAGGCAACGTGCGCCTGATCAAGAACTACGCGCTGTTCCTGTTCCCCAAGGGCGACAGCACTTTCGTCGCGCCGACCGGCGTGAACTGGACGCCGCCGGCAAGCAAGAAGCCGATCGGCTACTCCACGGAGACGGCGCCGTCCTGCATCCGGAACCGGGCGACAGCACCGACTATAAGGCCCACAACGGCGACATCGTCCTGTCCGACACGGACCCGGGCTACTGGACCCTGCAGCTCGCCGCCATGGAGGGCCGCAAGGATGTGGTGTCGGCCTACTTCGACGTGGACGTCGATTCGGACGGCGGCATCAGCATCAAGGGCGCCGGATTGAAGAAGGAGTGGATCCTCGTGCTGGTCGCGCTCGACCAGCAGGACCGTCCGTTCCTCCTGTACGGCACCAACGCGAAGGTGAGCGACCGCGACGACGTGAGCCTGAAATCCAGCGAGATCATGAACTTCAGCATGACGTTCAAGATGCTCAAGGGCACCAACGGCGAACAGTTCCACGCATGGGGCCTCGTCACCGAAGACGCCAAGTGACCCATTGATTCTTCCCGTGCGGCCGATGGCGGTCGGCCGCACGGGACACCCATTCAACCGCCAACCATTAGAACGGAGCCAACATGAGCGACAAAGAATACCATGTCGTGGACGTAGACCTGACCGAAGCGGAAGAGCTCAAACCCGACGTGCACCTCGAGGTCGCCGGCGTCAAACTCGACCTGCCGAACCTCAACAACGCGGAACTGCCCATCGAACTCGTCCAGGCCATCCTCCTGGTCAAAAGCAAGCCCGCATTGTCCGACGAGGAAACCACGGCCTGCGTGAGCACGTTCCTCGCCTACTTCCAGACGATGCAGCCGAACTTCTGGAACGTGCTGCGCAAGACCAAACGTCCGATGGCCTACCTCACCGCGACCATCAAGGCGTGGGCCGAGGAATCCGGACTGGACCCAAAAGCGTTTACCTCGCCCACCTCTGGAACAACAATCGCGCGGCACTAGCCTACGACTGGATCCGAGCGTACGGGCAGATCTACAGGCCCGTACGCTTCCGGGAATGGGTTGAAGACCAACGTCCACGAGTCGATTGGGGACTCGCCTGGGCGTTGACCCGCGAAATCCTCAAAGACCATACGAGCCACTCGTGGATGGCGTTGCAGAACGCCGTCTACGCGCCCGACGGAGCCGAACAGGCGGTCTGGACGCTGTCCGGACAACGCAAACGCCCATGGTTCGACCACGAGCACGACCCGCTCCGCCCGCCAACCCCGACGCACAACCTCACCCGCCGTCAACGCGAGGACAGGGAACGGCTCAAAGCCTACTTCCACATCAACGACGACCTCTGACTCCGACCGCCATCGGAATCCCAACCTACGAATAAGGAAACACGATGGCAGCACAGGACATAGGCGTCGCATACGTCCACGTCGAACCATCCGGCAAAGGATTCGGCAAAAGCATCGAAGGCGACATCGGCGACGCCGTCAACAACGCCTCCAAGAAAAGCTCCAACACCCTCATTTCGAAAATCGGCGGAGCATTCGGCAAAATCGGCAAGGTCGGCACCGGCGCGATCGCCACCCTCGCCGGCGGCATCACCGCATTGGCCGCCAAAGGCGGCTTCACCCGCGCCCTCAACATCGAGAACGCGCAAGCCAAACTCAAAGGCCTCGGCCACGACAGCGCGAGCGTCACCGAAATCATGAACGACGCGCTCGCGTCCGTCAAGGGCACCGCGTTCGGATTGGGTGACGCCGCGACCGTCGCGGCAAGCCTGTCCGCCTCCGGCATCAAGGAAGGCGGGGACCTGACCAAGGTCCTCAAGACCGTGGCCGACACCGCGCAGATCAGCGGCAGAAGCCTGACCGACATCGGCATGATCTTCGGTTCCGTCGCCGCCCGAGGCAAACTCCAGGGCGACGACATGCTCCAGCTCATGTCGAGCGGCATCCCAGTCCTCCAGATGCTCGGCAAGCACCTGAACAAGACCAGCGCCGAAGTGTCCGACATGGTCTCGGACGGCAAAATCGACTTTCAAACCTTCGCCGACGCCATGCAGGAAGGCCTAGGCGGCGCCGCACTATCCGCAGGCACCACATTCACCGGCGCCCTGGCCAACGTGAAAGCCGCGTTGAGCCGACTCGGAGAAACAGCCGCCACACCAGTCCTCAACGGCTTACGCGGCCTGTTCAACCAAGCCATCCCACTCATCGACACATTCACCGCAGCCGTCACACCAACCCTGCAAAAAGTCGGAGCGGCACTCCAACAAGATCTCGAGAACGCGATACCCGCCACACAGGCGAAACTCAAAAACCTTGGCGACACGATCTCCAACATCCCCGGCTTCCAGATGCTCGCCTCGGCGACGGCCAGCCTCAAAAGCCAACTCACTGGCCTCTGGAACGCAACCACATCACTCATAGGCGGACTCAACAATGGCGGCGAAGCCGCCACAATGTTCTCCACAACCGCCGGCGCGCTCGCGGGAGTGGTCGCTTCGGTCGCGCAGGCGTTGTCGAACGCGGCGGGATGGGCGAAGACGTTCGTCAACACGTTCATCGAGACGGGCGCGTTGCAGCCGTTCCTTGAAAGCCTGACCGGCGTCATCTCCGGATTGGGCTCGCTGGTTTCCGGATTGGCGGCCGCGGTCTCGCAGGCCTTCGGCTTCAACGACAGCGCGCGCACCGCCAGTTCCGCGGCGCAGAGCTTCGCCGGACTGTTGAACACTTTGACCGGCGTGCTCATGACGGTGGGAGGCTGGTTGCAGTCGGTCGGACAGTGGGCGCAGCAGAACGGCGCACTGGTATCCGGCGCGTTGAAAGCCATCACCATTGCATTGCTCGCGGTCAAAGGCTGGGATATCGTCTCGGCCGGGCTGAAGACAGTTTCCGGTGGACTGAAGGCCATTTCCGCGACTGCCTCCGGTGTGGAGAAGACCGCTACGGCCGCGTTCGATTTGATTGGCAAGATCTCCGACGCGGGAAGTGTGGCGGGCGGTCTGAAGCAACTCGCTGGCTCGTTCAACATCGTCAAGACCGCTCAATCGGCGTGGAGTGCGGTGACCAAGGCCGCGACCGCCGTGCAATTGGCATTCAGCGCTGCTTTGGACGCGAATCCTATCGGAATGCTCGTCGTAGCCATCGGTGCGGTCGTGGCCGCATTGGCATGGTTCTTCACCCAGACCAATACCGGACGTCAAATGTGGGCGTCGTTCACGTCGTTCCTCTCGTCCGCGTGGCAGGCGACCGTCGGCAAGGTCACCTCTATCGGCCAGACCATCGTCACGTTCTTCACCTCGACGCTCCCGTCGGCCATCCAAGGTGTCGGACAATGGTTCCAACAACTGCCCGGCAACATCGCCAGCTGGCTCGCCGGAGCAGCGTCAGCCGTCGCATCATGGGCCGTGAGCCTTGGCCAGTCCGCATTGCAGGCCGGACAACAGTTCCTCACAAACCTCGCCAACGCGATCATGAACCTGCCAGAGACGATCGCTACTGGCTCGGCTACACCGTCACGTCAATCGCGCTGTACGCGGTCGCGTTCGGCGCGCAGGCCCTCCAGATGGGCATGCAATTCGTGCAGAACGTCGGCACGTTCCTCGCCCAACTCCCCGGGAACGTGGCCGCATGGCTCGCCTCGACAGCCGCGAGCATCGGCGCATGGGTGTCGTCCACGGCCATGCAAGCTCTACAGATGGGTACGCAGTTCCTGCAGAACGTCGGCACGTTCCTCACCCAGCTGCCCGGCAATGTGGCTAGCTGGCTCGCGGGAGCCGTAGCCTCAGCCTCGGCGTGGGTTTCCAACATGGCGTCGCAGGCCATCCAGGCGGGCAGCCGGTTCCTCACGAGCGTGGGTACGTTCCTCTCCGAATTGCCGGGACGAATCGGCTCATGGCTGTCCGCGACTATTTCCAGCGTTGCCAGCTGGGCGTCCCAGATGGGGTCCAAGGCGTTGCAGGCCGGCAACCAGTTCGTGCAGAACATCGTCAGCACCCTGTCATCACTGCCGGGCCGCATGCTCAGCATCGGAGCGAATATCGTCAACGGCATCGTCAGCGGCATCCAGAGCAAGATCGGCAGCATCGCGTCGAGCCTGCTCTCCGGCGTCAACGATGCCATCTCCGCTGTCAAAAGCAAACTCGGCATCCACTCACCATCACGCCTCATGCGTGACGAGGTCGGCGTGATGATCGGCCGGGGCATGGCCCTGGGCATCGACGATTCGGCCGCCGTGGTCGACCGGTCCATGGACTCGCTCGTCTCCTCGATGAGCCTCGACGGCACGGACTGGTCGAAGACCGGACGATTGAACGTCACCACGGCCATGCCATCGGATTCCGACAGACTCTTGGAAACCGTCATCGGCAGGATGGACACGCTGATCGAAGCTGTCGAAACGGCGACGGCCGACGACCGGCCGTTCACCCAGCGTGACTTCGCAAGACTCGTAAGGAGCGTGGCATGAGAACCCTGAGCTACGTGAGCGGCGCGACAGGCGAGTCGATCGGTTTCGAAGGGCCGCTCTACGGCGGGACGCTCACTGGACTGCGCGCCCGCATCTGGGATTACAGCCTCGCCTCGCGCGGCATCACGGGCATCACACGCAAGACACGTGAGACGACCATCCCCGTGAAGATCCACGATTCTCCGGAGACGCTCGACCTATTGCGCCGCCTCGCGGACGCCGACATGGCCTCCGGAGAACCAGGCACGCTCATCGCCGACGGCGAGTGGAAAGCCGGAGCGTGGATCACGAAAAGCGAGCCGCAGTCCATCACGCCCACGATGGTCGAGACGCAGTTGACCATCGTACTGGCCGATGGCGTGTGGCGTCGTTCGACCATGACGCATTTCACGCCGCGATACGATTCCGGAACCTCCGACTTGGACTATCCGCATGATTATCCGCATGATTTCGCCGGCATGGCATTGGGCGCGGAAATCGTCAACGACACATCCATCCCGCAGCCGGTCAAACTCACGATATTCGGACCATGCGCAAACCCGTACGTCATCATCGGAAACAACCGGTACGAGGTCGACGTGACCGTACCATCGGCTCACGTCTGGAAATCGACGGCACCGGCGATGTTAGGACCGTCACCATGGCCAGCGGCACCGGGCTCGCCACCAACTGCTTCGCGCAGGCCGTGCGAGGGTCGGGCAAGGATTCCGGCCGGTACGTGTTCCAACCGCTCGCGCCCGGAACACAGCCGATCAGTTGGCCGGGAGGATTCCAATTCGACTTGACGGTCTGCGAGGAAAGGAGCGAACCGCCATGGACCTGATCGTCACCGACGCCACAGGCAAACCCGTGGCGAGCCACGCCTCATACACGCTCGACCTCGCGTTCGGCAGCGGGGAGAACGACTTCGACCTGCAGGTCGAAGACGCCGCGCTCAAGGCGGGGAGCCGCATCATGATCGACGGCACCGAGTACGGCGGCATCATCGACGACACGGATGTCGACGTGGACGGAGGCCTGTCCACCGTCACATGGCATGGCCGCGACTGGCATGGAGTGCTCGCTTCGAAGATCATCGAACCGGACAGGAACAACGATTACCTCACCCTGTCCGGCACGATTCCCGTCATCATGCGCACGCTCGTCAGCCGTGCGGGATTGCAAGGCCTGTTCACCGTCACCGACGAAAGCGCCGACCACAAGACCACCTGCCAGTTCGACCGGTACGTGGACCTGTACAGCGGTCTGGTCAAGATGCTCAGGGCAAGCGGACTCAAACTCCGGTTGCGTAATGACGGCGACAAGGTGGCCATGAGCGCCATGCCCGTCCGCACGATCGGCGACAGCATCGACTCGGACCTCATCGACTTCACCGCCAAACAGGCGGCGCACCCGATCAACCATCTCATCTGCCTGGGCAAGGGCGAACTCAAGGACCGTACCGTCATCCACTGGTACGCCGACGCGAACGGCACGTTCAGCCACACGCAGACACTCAAAGGGCTTGACGAACGCACCGCCACATACGAGTTGTCCAACGCCGAAGCCGACGAGCTCGAGGACAAGGGCAGGCAGAAATTCCAGGAACTTCGGAACACCAGCACCATCGACGTGGACATTCCCGACGGCATCGACGCGGACGTCGGCGACCTGGTCACGGGCCGTGACAACAACACGGGCCTCGTCGTCACTGCCGAGATCTCCAAGAAGATCGTCAAGGTTTCGGGAGGCGTGCTCACCGTCACCTACGAATCCGGAGGTGCCAGCGCCGGCGGCAACAGCGGAGAATCCTCCATCGGGGATGGTGGCCACGCCTACTACGCTGGAGCCGGCCTCAAACTCGACGCCTGGACGTTCAGCGCCGACGTGACCAGAAACGACATCGACTCGCTCAACAACGCATTGTCGGGTAAACAGCCGAAAGGCGACTACATCACCGGCCTGAAAATCGGTTCGGTGGACACGCTCGCCCCCGGTGCACAGGCAAGCGCGTCGCTCACGGGCGCCGGCAGCGACAAAACCTTGAATTTGGGGCTTCCGAAAGGCGACCAGGGTCCGCAAGGGGAGAAGGGCGACAAGGGCGACACAGGACACAGGGGCCACCGGAGCGACCGGACCCACCGGTCCTCGGGGAGAGGAAGGAGCGACCGGGGAGCGAGGGCCGCAAGGCGTCGCCGGTCCCGAAGGCCCACAGGGACTGCAGGGGATACGCGGCGAGAAAGGCGATAAGGGTGATGCCGGCGCGATCGGCGCGGCGGGACCGCAAGGCCCGACGGGTTCCACAGGTCCGCAGGGTCCCACGGGTCCACAGGGAGCGACCGGCCCCCAGGGCAGACAAGGCATCCAAGGTTCCCAAGGCATCCAGGGCCCGCAAGGGGAGAAGGGTGACAAGGGCGACAGCGGCGTATCCGCCCCCTCGAACGGCTTCTTCACGCTCAGCATGGAAGGCGACGGCGACCTGTACGTGAACTATCCGGACAACACGAACCCACCCTCGTTTGTTTGGGACTCCGAGAGCGGGAACCTGTACGTGGACATCCCGGAAAGGTGACACATGGCGCGACTATTGATCGGCAACATCAAAGGCCCCAAAGGCGACAAGGGCGATACCGGGGCCACCGGCCCGCAAGGCAAGCAAGGAGCGCAGGGCGTTCAGGGAGCTAAAGGCGACGTCGGCCTTCCGGCGCTCGTGATGAAGAAATCCCTCGTCGGCGAATATCCGGTGGGATCCACTTTCACGGGGAACGTGAGCGAATGGTTGAACCGAACACCACTCGCCAACGAATATTCGACCGCATTGTCAGGTGGCGGAAAATACAGCATCGTCTGGCAGTGCGTTTCACAGTCCGGCAGCCTATTCACGGGAAAGACGATTTCCCGTCAATCCATTATCGGTGCGCAAGGCCCCAAAGGAGCCACTGGAGCCGCCGGGCCTACTGGTCCGCAAGGCCCTGAAGGTCTGAAGGGTGACAAGGGAGACAAAGGGGATATCGGGCCGGCCGGGCCAGCAGGTCCCACCGGGCCTACTGGTCCTACCGGTCCCATTGGCCCCGCCGGTTCTACTGGAGCTACCGGGGCCACCGGCCCGCAAGGCAAGCAAGGAGCGCAGGGCGTTCAGGGACTGCAGGGTCCACAGGGGCCGGTCGGTCCGCAGGGAGCCAGCGGCGTGACGGCGCCAACTTCCGGATTCTTCACACTGCAGGTCGACCCGAACGGAGACCTGTACGCCGTATACGCGGACACGGCCACCGCGTCGGCGGCTCCCGTCTCCTACGATCCGGCGACGGGCGACCTGTATTACATGATTAATGACGGAAAGTAAGGAGCGAATATGACGAAGATTCTGCTCGGCAACGTCAAAGGCCCCAAGGGCGACACCGGACCGCAAGGCAAGCAGGGAGTGCAAGGACCGCAGGGCCTGCCGGCGCCACTGGCGCGACCGGGGCCACCGGAGCGAAAGGAGAGGCCGGACAACGCGGCGAGACCGGGTTGCCTGCCTTGATCATCACACGCATACTAGCCGGATACTGGACGTCCGCATGCTCGGATTTTGACTGGCAGACACTCAGTTTCAACCGTGCCCCGACCGTAGGCGAATACTTCTTCGCCATGACCAACGGCGGCAAGAACCTGATGTACGCACAGATCACAGCCACCGGGAAAAACGTGACGTTCAACCAGTCTCGAACACAAGCCTCGTCGGCCCGAAGGGCGACAAGGGCGAGACGGGCATGAGCGCAAGCCAGGCGTTCATCGCCGCCCACCCGGTCGGCTCCCTTTACTGGACCACCGCCACAACAAATCCGGGAACCACCTACGGCGGCACTTGGAAGGAATGCAATACCATCCTTCCAGGACACATCTACCAGCGCACCGCCTGAAAACATCGACAGGAAGGAATGACCATGACCATGAATCTCATCACCGGCAAGGCCGGCGCTCCGCACATCACATCCAGCGACCAAGGAGCCATGCAGGCCGGACTGGTCGGAAACGGCAACTACCTGCTGCAAGGCAGCGACGGCAAATTCCCCGCCGTGACCATGCAGTCAGCAAACAAAGCGCTCGTCCCGGTCCTCAACCTTGTGATCGAAGGACGATACGCACGCGTCACCGCGGCGGAGACCGTCACGATCGAAAGCGGAGTCACGGGACGGAACCGCAACGACCTGATCTGCGTGAAATACACGCGAGGTTCGAACAACATCGAAACGATCGCGCTCGCTGTGTTGAAGGGCACCGCCACCAGTGGCACGGCGCTGATCCCACGGTTCCGTCGGGTAGTATCCTGAACAATTCCGGTACCGTGTGGATTCCGATCGCCCGCATTCCAATCAGTGGCATCACCGCTGGAACTCCTGTCATGCTTGTCAAGCAGTTGCCTCCGATGAGCCAACTGTGGGATTCCGTAACCCTGTACCAGGATTCCAATTGGATCATCATGCGTAACGGCAGGATGATTTTGATCAAGTTCAGTGGGAAAATCGGTTCGGGCAGTTGGGATGCTGTTGAATGTCCGGTAAAGCTCGCG
>ENA-OQIG01000232-OQIG01000232.1-human-gut-metagenome-genome-assembly--contig:-NODE-232-length-32803-cov-3.924318_pt1 | contig 32803 bp, 36 predicted proteins | sample MGYA00242576_ERZ504741 | MGnify/ENA primary metagenome ERZ504741 (study PRJEB26092, sample SAMD00036436) | human gut metagenome | host: Homo sapiens | study: EMG produced TPA metagenomics assembly of... | reverse complement strand
ATACGCTGATGGTCGAACTGATGGATCGTCCCCTGTCGCTGTGTTGATAGAAGAGGCTGTGGACTTTTCTATAAGAAAGACCAAAAGGAGAAACGGCTGTATACCGATTGCCGGGATTATGATTTCAGCCGTTTCAAGAAAGTATTGGAAAAAGTAACGGAACGTATCCTCGACATCGAGCTGGAAAGGGGAGAAGCCTGTACCGATGTCACTTCGTTGGCTCGGAAACTGGACGGGGTGACCGGAGCCGAACTGATGATCCGCTTGTTGAGTCTGATGGGTAAGGAGAAATTCATACGGCTCGATAAATGGTACTACGATACCGGCGAAAGCCGTACAGGTATGTTCTGTCATCTGATGTTGCATTGCGCTCCCTCGCCGACAGATACGCCGGACTGGTTGAAGATGCTCGTCGAACGGGCGGGTATCACTCCGAAGCGCTGGTGGAGATGGCCGTGTATTCTCCCCGTTGGTGGAGATGGTAGAAGAGGCTATCGGATGGAAAGGCCTGACCTGTGCGGCAAATTTGTTTTATGCTTACACAAGGGAGTGTTATGATGATGTGGATGAGGCAAGAATCACGCCTTACACACTCTTGTCACCTTTGGAGATCTCGGTAGGAGTGGTGGATACGGCATGGTTTTGGAAAGCTACAATGCACTGGGACGCGAACGTTACGAAAAAGTTTTCGCGGCTTCCAAGGCTGTTACGGAATCTTCCGGTGTATATAGCCGTTTCCGGAAGTATACGGATGCTCTTGTGGGAAAGTATACGATAGCACAGTTGGAAAGCCTGGTGATGGACAACCGGAATAAAGATTGGGTGCGTGCCTATCCGCTTGCCCCGTTTGCCGGAAAAGCCCGGAAGAAAGAGGTAGATGCGCGGCTCCGCTTCCTCAAGGCTTTCTGGCTAAGCAGTGACACCCTGTCCGGACGTCATACTGCTGAAAAGGAGGCCGTACAGGTGGCTCTTGACAACCTTACCGGAAATTCCGGACTGGGGAATCTGGATACCAGGTGGTTTAAAAAGAAGGTCTGGTGATGGCTCTACCTCTCCTTAGCCAGGGTGAATACAAACTCCAGACCGCCTCCCTGGCTGTTTTTGGCCGATATGTTTCCGCCGTGGAGGATAACGGCATTCTTGACAATGGCCAGTCCTAACCCCGTGCCTCCCAGTTTGCGAGAGCGCCCTTTGTCCACTCGGTAAAAGCGCTCGAAAAGACGGTTCAGGTGTTCGGGTGACACTCCGACGCCTGTGTCGGCAAAGCTGAAGTAGTAGAACTTCTCGTCTTCGCGGAAACAGTTGATGTGGATTTGGATATTGTTTCCGGCGTAAGCGATGGCATTGTCCATCAGGTTGCGGAAGATGGAGTAGAGCAGCGAGTAGTTGCCCCGTATCTGAATCTCTTTCTTCAGTGAATTGACCACCGTGATGTGTTTCTCTTCCAGTTCCAGGGATACCTCGTTCACGATGTTGGTCACCAGGACACTGATGTCCATCTTTTCCATGTCGATCATGTTGGCGGCCTCGTCCATACGCGTCAGTACGGAGATGTCACGCAATAATCGGCTCAGGCGGTTACTCTGTGCATAACAGCGTTCAAGGAACACATTCATCTTTTCCTTCGGGAGGTTTTCGTTGTTGACAATGGTCTCCAGATAACCTTGGATACTGCTGACCGGAGTTTTCAATTCATGCGCGATGTTTTGTGTCAGTTGGCGTTTCAGGCGGATCTGCTCTTCTTCCTGAGTGACGTCATTGATGCTGATCTCAAAGCTCATATCCTGGAAGATGATGCACTCTACGATAAAAGTTTTCCCGTTTTTATTGATAGTGATGGACATTCGTTTCTCCTCCTTGCCGACGGGACGTTTGGGAGCTTTGTTGATGAAGTCCGTTATCTCTTTAAACTCGCTGATATTGAATACCTCTTCTGCCGTTTCCAGGTTTGAGTCCGATATCAGATTGCTGTATTGGGTAAACAAGTTGTTGACCAGGATCTCTTTTTTGTCTTTATTGAATACTCCCAGCCCTTCATGCGAAATCTGCAGGTGTGTGATCAGTTTCTCCCTCTCGATGTAGAGTGCCTCTTTCGTTTCGTGGAGACGTTTGTATATCTGAATGATGTGTTGCGAAATCTCACCCAGTTCATTGTGGGGGAAGGCCGACTGCATCGCCATTTCGATAGGTTCATTGCGGTCGGCACGCATAGCGAATTCGCGGAGCTGGCTGATGGAAGTGCCCAGCTTGTTGGTAAACTTATAGAAGATGATCATCAGCAACAGGGTGACGATAACGGTGAACCAGATGTAATGCGGGTCCGCTTTCAGGTTATTGATCAGGCTGACACTGTAGGCAGAGCCGAGCGGATGATGTAGTCCTTATATAAGGTGGCGGAGTAGAAGTAGGGGACTCCGGTTGTTTCGGAGGTGCGGCGTACATCGAAGCGACCCCATTGTACAAGGCCTTTTGTACCTCTTCCCGGTCGAGATGATTGCCCAACTGCTCCACATTCTGTTCCTGACTGTCGAAAAGCACTTTCCCATCGAGGTTTACTACAGTGATGCGCAAATCTTTCAATACGTTATGTTGCAGGTAATCGGAGATCACCTCAGTCATATCCTGTGGGTGATCGTACAACTTCTCGTACAGCAGATTATTGCAATCCTGTAACTGTATATTCAGTAACTCTACTTTATACTCTTTCTCCCTCTGATACTGATAGGCCATGAAGCAGGCGGCAAACACCAGGAACAGGGAAATGACCGAAAGGAATAACTTCCGGCTGAAAGAGAGAAAGTGCTTTTGGGTGACAGGTAGGTTCATATATGTAATGTTTTTGAGTTTTGATTCACCACAGAGTAACAGGAGTCTTACAGGGTTTTAATCTCTTGTTTATAGGATATTAAGAGAAAATAATCTTTGTGGAACTCTGTGCTACTCTGTGGTGAGGTCCGATTCGCCTCTATTCCGTTTCGAAGCAATAACCGTATCCCAGGCGGGTGACGATACGTTTACCGTAGGTACCGATCTTTTTCCGTAACCGGGTGATGTTGACGTCTATGGTGCGGTCCAGTACATAGACTTCGTCGCTCCAGATCCGGCTCAGAATATCTTCGCGCGAGAAGACGCGTCCCTTGTTTTGTAACAGCAGGAAGAGGATTTCGAACTCTTTCTTGGTCAGGGGTACTTCTTCGCCGTCGATGCTTACTTTCTTTTTGGTAATATCGATCACCAGAGACTGGTAGCAAAGTTGTTCGGGTGCTTTTTCCGTATCCGAGGTAGCAGTACGCCGGAGCACGGCCTTTACACGGGCAATGACCTCACGCAAGGAGAAGGGCTTTGAAATATAGTCGTCCGCTCCCAGGTTGAATCCGGTGACGGTGTCATTTTCCGTATCTTTGGCAGTGATGAATATAATGGGAACCTGCGCTGTCTTTTTATCCTTTTTCAGCAGATTGGCCATTTTGAATCCGGAAATTTCCCCCATCATGACATCCAATAACAGCAGGTGATAGCTGCTGATATTCATTTTCAGGGCCTCTTCCGCAGAGTTGGCAGTATCTACTTCGTACCCTTCGTTCTCAAGATTGAACTTCAGAATCTCACAGAGGTCTTCTTCATCGTCGACCACTAAAATACGGTAATCGTTCATTGTATTCTTTGTTAATGTAATACTACAAAGTTAAACTTTATTTCTTTTCTTTTGCAAAGATGGAGGCTTTTTGTTACGAGGGGATGAAACACGTATTACGATTCGATTACATTTCCATCCCGTCTGCAACCCTCTGTAGGTATGATTCCGTTGGTTCTAAACCGACCGGACCTACCTTTTAAACCAATGTCCTTTGGGTTTAAAACCAACGGGGCTTTGCTTTCAAACCAACAATCCCGAGGTTCGGGAGACACTTTATCAACAAAAATGTTGTATCTTTGTTATGTCAATAAATTGAAATATCAAAATGATTAAGATAGATTTCAAGCAACGCAAACGTGAGGTGCTTTGGACGGTTGTCGCTTTGTTCTTTATAGCTATAGGAGTGTCTGTGTTCAAGTTCTCTTCCGCAACTTCCGGCTTTGAGATAACTGACGAGCTGGGAGGAAATATTTTTCCTTCTGCCATTCTCTCGGTGGCTACGACCGATGCCCAGGTCATTCAACCGGCCGACTCCATATATCTGGGTAACCCCAAGTCGTGCATTGCCATAAAAGTAAAATCACGTTCGGCTTATAGCCGTGTGCGGATCGATGTTGCGGAAACACCATTCTTTTCACGTTCGGTGTCGGAGTTCGTGCTCAATAAGCCTCGTACGGAATATACCATTTATCCCGATATCATTTGGAACTACGAAGCGTTGAAAAACAATAATCAGGCGGAACCCATCAGTGTGGCCGTTACGGTAGAGATGAATGGGGAAGATCTGGGACAGCGTGTACGCACTTTTTCTGTACGAAGTGTCAACGAGTGTCTGTTGGGGTATGTGACTAATGGCACAAAATTTCACGATACGGGGATTTTCTTTGCCGCATATGTCAACGAAGAGAATCCGATGATCGACCAGTTGCTTCGCGAAGCATTGAACACACGGATAGTCAATCGCTTCCTGGGCTATCAGAATCCGGCTCCCGGAGCTGTGGATAAACAGGTATATGCATTATGGAATGTTTTGCAGAAACGTAAATTCCGTTACAGTTCGGTGTCCAACACCAGTCTGTCTAGCAATGTGGTTTATTCTCAGCGTGTACGTACGTTTGATGACGCATTGGAGTCATCACAGATCAACTGTGTGGACGGCAGTGTCCTGTTTGCTTCCTTGCTCCGTGCCATCAATATCGAACCGATTCTGGTACGTACTCCCGGACACATGTTTGTGGGGTACTATACCGACAATTCACATAAGGATATGAATTTTCTGGAAACAACGATGATAGGTGATGTCGATCTGGACGACTTCTTCCCCGATGAACAACTGGACTCCACTATGGTAGGCAAGTCACAGAATCAAATGTCCCTGCTCACCTTTGAGAAGTCGAAACAATATGCCAATAAGAAGTATAAGGAAAACGAGAAAGGCATTCATTCCGGCAAGCTGAACTATATGTTCCTGGAGATTTCGAAAGATGTACGCCGGAAGATACAGCCGATAGGAAAGTGATCTGGAGACGCCAAAGTAAAACGAAGGCGGGGACTTACTTAAAAAACGATTCGTACGGTTCGTAGCTAAATAATCCTAATAAAACTCTAATATATAGATTAGTTTCATGTCTTTGTTGTACTTTTGCCGTTCAATATTTGGATGTATTCCAAACACACGTTAGAATGAAACGAAGAAACTATTTCATATTCAGCTGTTTGATGCTGATGGCTCCTGCGGCTGTGCAGGCGCAATTTGACAAAGGCCTAAACTATAAGATTGAAACCAGTGCAACCGTAAGTGGTGGGCACAACACGCCTTTTTGGCTCGTGGCAAATAAGCACGGGCTTTCGTCTATTCGAAAAAACAATGCTTATTTGGATGCGGGTATCTTTCGGGATTTGGAGAAGGATAAAAAGTTCTCTTATGCCTTTGGGTTGGAAATGGTGGGTGCAAGTCGCTTCACTTCTAAATTCTTCATCCAACAGGCTTATGTGGATTTGCGTTATCGGGGGATGGAAATAAGTGTCGGCAGTAAGGAGCGTGGCAACGAAATGAAAAATGATCAGTTGAGCTCCGGTAGTATGACTTTTTCTACCAATGCCCGTCCTATTCCGCAAGTTCGGGTTTCTATACCCGAGTATATTCCTTTTCCGTGGACTAAAAACTGGTTGCATATCAAGGGACACGTGGCTTATGGGATGTTTACGGATGAAAAGTTCCAGGAGCGTTTCACTGCCGGGCGTTCTAAATATACGAAAGAGACTCTGTTTCATTCGAAAGCAGCTTTCCTGAAGGTGGAGAATCTGCAGAAGTCACCTGTTTCGGTGGAATTGGGTATCGAGATGGCAGCTCAGTTTGGAGGCGATTGCTATTATCCGGACGGGACGGTATTGCGTACACCGGACAGTTGGAAAGACTTTTTCCGTATTTTCTTTCCAAGCAACGGAGACAGTGGAGCTTCGGAGAGCGACCAGATAAATATTCTGGGAAATCACGTCGGAAGTTACAGTGCCGCTGTGGGATATCATTTTCCGACCTGGAAAATAAAGGCTTACTGGGAGCACTTTTTTGAAGACCGCTCGGGAATGACACTGACTTATGGTATGTGGAGAGATTGTCTGGCCGGATTAGAGGTGACGTTGCCGGAGAATCCTTTTGTGAAAACGATTGTCGGAGAGTTTTTGTATACGAAACACCAATCGGGAGCTTTCCATTACTTTGCTACTCCGGCCATTGATCATTCGTTTACCGGAGCTGATAATTATTATAATAATTCGCAGTATGCCGGTTGGGAACATTGGGGACAGGGTATTGGTAATCCGTTGGTTACCTCACCTATATATAATAAGGATGGAAACCTGGCTTTTGAGAGTAACCGTGTGAAAGGATTCCATATCGGTTTGAATGGCAGTCCTACCTCAGAGATAGATTACCGCATTCTGGTAAGTGTTGCTAAGCATTGGGGAACTTACGGTAGTCCGTACCGGAATATCAGAAGAAACCAGAACGGGTTGTTAGAAGTGACTTATAAACCCGAACAGATTCGGGGATGGAGTTTCACGCTGGCCAGTGCGGTAGACGGTGGCAATATGTTAGGAGAAAGTTGGGGAGGTATGCTCACCATTCGTAAAACAGGTTTAATTGGTAAGAAGAAATGAAAAAAGGAATCCTATTGTTGTTTGTCGTCCTGATGGGTTTCACGTCGTGTGGAAAGAAATTCGGGCATCGCTATCTGGATGGAATGTGGCAGATGCAACGTATAGAATATAAAGATGGTAATATCGATACTCCACTGGACACTTATTTCAGTTTTCAGATGGATATCATCCACTTGAGGAAGTTGGGTAATAGTGAGTTCTATGGAAAATATGTCTACGAGAACGACTCCATGCACATACAAGTACTCGACGCTACGGCGGAACAGATGAAAGTTTTCGGCATGGATGGCCGGGTACAGGACTTTGCCGTAGAGAAGCTGAACAGTAACAAATTGGTTCTTCAGTCGGACTATGCCCGGTTGGAATTCAGAAAATATTGAGGACGCTAAAAAGCTGTCTTCATTCATAGATGATGATTGGAACAGCCGGTTCGTGAGAATCGGCTGTTTTTTTATGCTATTTTTTGCATATCAGCGATGGGATTGTTACTTTTGTAAGGTTATCAACATTCAGAAAGCAATATGATACAAGGCAAGAAATTTATCTCCCGGGGACATGGTTCTCAATGATATATCCGTCAGACTGGAGCGAATTTGAAGACGGCGAAGGCTCCTTCCTTTTTTATAATCCCGAACATTGGACGGGTAATTTCCGTATATCAGCCTATAAAGAAGATGCTGCCGCACCTGGCGGTATGAATTATGGAAAGGATTCCGTCCGTCAGGAACTGAAAGAAAACCCTTCGGCCTCCCTGGTGAAGGTGGGACATCTGGAATGTGCCTACAGCAAGGAGATGTTTGAGGAAGAAGGTACCTATTACACCAGCCATCTCTGGGTGACAGGCATTGACAATGTTGCTTTTGAATGTTCGTTTACCGTACCGAAAGGAGAACATGTGGATGAGGCGGAAAAGATTATATCCAGCCTTGAGATCCGTAAAGACGGGCAAAAGTATCCTGCGGAAATCATTCCTATTCGCCTTTCTGAGATTTATCAGGTGAACGAAGCCTACGAGTGGGTGACAGATACGGTGAAAACGCAATTGAAAAAAGACTTTCAGGGACTGGAAGAAGACCTGCAAAAGATACAGGATGTGATTGACAGTGGCGTTCTCTCTCCTAAGAAAAAAGAACCCTGGCTGGCGTTCGGTATCGCCATCTGTACGATTCTGGCTAATGAAGTGGAGGGTATGGAATGGATGACGCTGGTTGACGGTAACCGTGAAGTGCCGGTGTTGCGGTATGAAGGTTCGGAACAGTTGATTGATCCGATGAAATTGCTGTGGAGCCGGGTGAAAGCCGGAGAAGCTTGCGAAGTGGCAGAGGCATATAATCAGGCACTGATACACTAACCACCTATTATCACATTCGATTATTATGATCCCTTATTTACAAGTAGATAATCTTACCAAATCTTTTGGCGATTTGGTTCTTTTCGAAAATATTTCCTTCGGTATTGCCGAAGGCCAGCGTATCGGCTTGATCGCTAAAAACGGTACGGGTAAAACCACCTTATTAAATATACTCTCCGGAAAGGAGGGATATGATAGCGGCAATATTGTGTTCCGCCGTGACCTCCGGGTTGATTATTTGGAACAAGATCCGCAATATCCTGAAGAATTGACCGTGTTGGAAGCCTGCTTTCACCATGGTAACAGTACCGTGGAGTTGATAAAGGAGTACGAACGGTGCATGGAAACCGAAGGACATCCGGGACTGGATGACCTGCTGGTACGTATGGACCATGAAAAGGCCTGGGAGTATGAACAGAAGGCTAAACAGATACTTTCGCAACTCAAGATACGGAACTTTGACCAACAGGTGAAGCATCTCTCCGGAGGACAGCTTAAGAGGGTAGCTTTGGCCAATGCTTTGATTACCGAACCGGATTTGCTGATTTTGGACGAGCCTACCAACCATCTGGATCTCGACATGACCGAATGGCTGGAAGAGTATCTTCGCCGTACGAACCTCAGTCTGCTGATGGTGACGCATGACCGTTACTTTCTCGACCGTGTCTGTTCCGAAATCATCGAGATAGACAACCGTCAGGTTTATCAATACAAAGGAAATTACAGTTATTATCTGGAGAAACGCCAGGAACGCATCGAAGCGAAATCGGTCGAGATAGAGCGTGCGAACAATTTATATCGTACCGAGTTGGACTGGATGCGTCGTATGCCTCAGGCACGCGGACACAAAGCCCGGTATCGCGAAGATGCTTTTTATGAACTGGAGAAAGTTGCCAAACAACGATTTAACAATGACAATGTGAAGCTGGAAGTGAAAGCTTCTTATATTGGCAGCAAGATATTCGAGGCTGATCATCTCTATAAGAGCTTTGGTGACCTGAAGATATTGGAAGATTTCTCTTACATCTTCGCCCGTTATGAAAAGATGGGAATTGTGGGGAATAACGGTACGGGGAAGTCTACTTTTATAAAAATATTGATGGGACAGGTGCAGCCTGACAGTGGTACACTGGATATTGGAGAGACCGTACGTTTCGGATACTATTCGCAGGACGGATTACAGTTTGACGAGCAGATGAAAGTCATTGACGTTGTGCAGGATATCGCCGAGGTCATTGAGTTGGGTAACGGCAAGAAGCTAACGGCTTCCCAGTTTCTGCAACACTTCTTATTTACTCCCGAAACTCAACATAGTTATGTATACAAATTGAGTGGGGAGAACGCCGTCGACTTTATCTCTGTACCGTGCTGATGCGTAACCCGAACTTCCTGGTACTTGACGAGCCGACGAATGATCTCGATATTATTACCTTGAATGTGTTGGAGGAATATTTGCAGAACTTCAAGGGATGTGTCATTGTCGTTTCGCACGACCGCTACTTTATGGATAAAGTGGTCGACCACCTGTTGGTATTCAACGGACAGGGAGATATTCGTGACTTTCCCGGTAATTACAGCGATTATCGTGACTGGAAAGAAGCCAAATCCCAAAAGGAGAAGGAGGCGGAGAAACCACAGGAAGAAAAAACAGCCCGTGTCCGCCTGAACGAGAAGCGCAAGATGAGTTTCAAAGAGAAACGGGAATTCGAACAACTGGAAAAGGAAATAGCCGAGCTGGAAACAGAGAAACTACAGATAGAAGAACTGCTCTGCAGTGGTACGCTTTCGGTAGACGAACTGACGGAAAAATCGAAGCGATTGCCCGAGGTAAACGATCTGATAGACGAGAAAACCATGCGTTGGCTTGAACTTAGCGAAATAGAATCATGAACCTGACCAATTATCATAGTCATACCCTCTATTGTGACGGCCGTGCCGGCATGGAGGATTTTATCCGTTTTGCCATCAGCCGGGGATTTACGTCCTATGGTATTTCTTCGCATGCCCCTCTGCCGTTTCCGACTCATTGGACGATGGAATGGGATCGTATGGACGACTATCTGGATGAATTTACCCGGATGAAAGAGAAATATGCTTCGGAAATCGAACTGGCTGTCGGGCTGGAAATAGATTACCTGAACGAAGACAGTAATCCTTCCGTCCGGCGTTTCCAAGAGTTGCCGCTCGACTACCGTATCGGTTCGGTACATCTGCTTTACAATGACCGGGATGAAGTAGTGGATATCGATGTATGTGCAGAGGTGTTCCGGGATATCGTCGATCAGCATTTCGGCGGTGATCTCGACCGTGTGATTCATCTGTATTATGACCGTCTGCTACGAATGGTCGAACTGGGAGGCTTTGATATTCTGGGACACGCCGATAAGATGCATCACAATGCAGCCTGTTACCGTCCCGGTCTGTTGGACGAGTCTTGGTACGATGCATTGATACACGACTATTTCTCCGCTGTTGCAGCCAAAGGATATATTGTAGAGATCAATACAAAAGCTTTGCATCATTTGAATACTTTCTTCCCGAACGAACGGTATTTCCCGTTGCTGAAGGAGTTGGGAGTTCGTGTACAGGTGAACAGTGATTCGCATTATCCCGAACGGATCAATAGCGGACGTCCCGAGGCATTAGCCGCGTTGCAGAAAGCAGGCTTTGAAACAGTGACCGAATGGCACGGGGGGAAATGGATAGAGATGCCACTTTAAACCAATATATCATGAAACACAAAAACTTATTGTTAGCTTTGCCGTTTGCTTTCTTTGTATTTGCCGGCATATCATTGTCCTCTTGTAAAGACACTCCTGTCCGTAAACTTTATAAAAGTGATATAGACTGGAAACTTACCTGGCAGGACGAGTTCGATAAAGACGGTGCACCCGATCCCGAAAAATGGGTATTCTCTCCCTGGCACCCTTTCTGTCGGGATAATAACTTTGTCACCTTTGTAAAAGACGGCAAGCTCGTCTTGCGTGCTTTGCCCAATAACGATCCGAATGACACGATCCGCTATATGGCCGGCTGTGTGGAGACTTTGGGCAAAAAAGATTTTTTGTACGGGCGCTTTGAAGTATGTGCCAAATTGGGCAGTGCTAAAGGTTCCTGGCCTGCCATCTGGTTAAAACCAACCGATTCGACCACATACGGGGCATGGCCCAAATGTGGAGAGATCGATATTATGGAGCAGCTGAATAAGGATACATTTGTCTACCACACCATGCATACGGAATATATTAAGGTATTAGGGCATAAAACAGATCCGGATTATTACACCACTGCGTCCTATAATCCGCATGAATTTAATGTGTTCGGCATGGAATGGACACCGGACAAAATAGATATGTTTATCAACGATTCCCTGACCTTCAGTTATCCCCGTATTCAAGAAGAAGGTTCTGTGCAATGGCCTTTTGACGTTCCGTTCTTCCTCTTGCTCAACCAGATACTCGGAGGATGGGCAGGCGAGATAGACGACACTGAACTTCCCGTACAGATGAGGTAGATGGGTGCGATTATTACGAATTACCGGAAAATAAAAAATAGACTGTAAGAAGGCTTTATTGTATGCCTTTTTTCGGGAAAACAGCTTGGGACACCGGGGCTCCGTCTGCACGATACAGATAGGTTCCCGGTGTTTTTATACATATCTCTTTATTGCCGGACAGTCTGATGGTTGCAGTCTGCCAGGCGGCAATGTAATACATTCCACCGGTAAAAGCCACCTGTGCCTCTTCATCATTTCGCAAGATCTGTATCCTCGAAGTATCGAATGTGGCTGTCTTCTCCTGAGTAGAGCCCGGAAGAAGTAGGTACCGATAGCTGGCAGGGGCTCCGGGCGAATGTTTTATGTAAATAGAGAAGATATTACTTTCCAGCATTTTTGGAGCATACATTCCCATAAAGTCATGCCATTGTCCTTTCTTCTTTTCTGTTTGTACCGGACAAAGTTCGTCTTGCAGGAGGATATATCCGGTGTTATCATGAAAATACCGGCGGTTTCCTTCCGACCATACTTCTCCTTTCTTAAAACGCTGGTCGATGGAGGTGATCAGTGTGGCTGTGCTGTCTGTGTGGATATTGCTGCCCAGGCACAGGATAAATTCATCGGTAAATATCCATACTTTGTTTGCAGACAGTCCGTTACGGTTCAGGTGCATGGCTGTGATTCCATGTTTCCCATCCGTTGTTCCGCCTACGAGATTGGTTTGATTGCGTGAATCCGCTCCGCTTTCTGTTGGAATAGGAGCGTCACTTTCGTAGGTTGTAATACCGGGTATCCGCCGCCAGTCCCAGAAAGGAAAAATATTGTGGTATTCATCACCACGAATGTATGTATAGATAGCTCCGTCTGCCATATAATAGCCTTTCAGGTTATCTTCATTTACCAGCTCCGTCCCGATCACCCTGTCGGATGCCATGCGTACGGATGCCATCCAATGGGGGGTGCGGTGGATGGTGAGGTCCGAATCTCCGAAGAACTTGTTTCCGGTAAACTCATTGTTCGTATCCGGATGGAGGAAGTTGCGTGCAATCAACTCTTTTATCTCCCGCGCTTGTTGATCATTGCTTCCTTTCATCAAAGAACAGGCTGCGAAAAGTAAATTGAATGATTTATGAATGTCAGCACTATGGAAGAGTTGTCGGTTCAGGCCGTTCACATCCCAGTAACCCCTCCATACAATCCATTGGTACCCTTTCAGGAGCAGAGATACGAGAATATCCTGCTGCCGACGGTCGAATGCCAGCGGCGTACCGGCAAATAGTTCGGAGTAAAAACTCATATTACAGAGAAAAGAGAGTCCGTAATTGCCGAACTGTTGCTGGGGACCGTGCTGATGAAAACTCCAGTCCGGTTGAATCCCCTCTTTCTGTCCCAGTACGATTTCCGAGCATATATTTTCCCGTGCTTCCTTTATCAGTTCGGCATCGTTCAGAAGTAATCCCCGGATCAGTACGTTGCCTGCCAGCCATACCTTATTTTGTCCGGTCATGCCAAACTGTGATTGTTCCATCACCCGGATGGCCTCTTGTTTTTCTTTCTCCGTCATTTCGGTTTCGAAAAGGAGGAAGGCCGGACCAAGGTGCGGGGAATACCTATCTGATTGTACCACCAGTTTTTGCAGACCGGCTTTTGGACAAACCAGTACTTCATAGCCTGATGGATGATGCTGACTACTGCGGAAATCTCCTGTGCAGATACGTTCTCTTGTTCACGGGCATAGTATTTGGTCAGTTTCAGTATTCGTTCGGCATGTTGTTTCGGTTCCCATCCCGAGCGTTTTGTGTCAGCGTAATTAATATCCGGCCATGAACCGTCTCCCCGGATCGTGCTGATCAGGCGATGTATCTCCTCCTGTCGGATGGGATAAAGTTGTTGTAGTTCGATAACGTTCTGGTCGGAAACCTCTTTTTCGGGAGGAATCTTCGACAATAATTGTAAATAGGGTTGTTTCTCTTCATCCATCCCGATTATAGACCGGATGTAGTTCTGCTTGATACGTTCATTCTCTTTGCCGGTTTGTGCAGAAAGGCAGGAAAAGATCGTGCAGATAAATAGCACGAACAGGGAGATTCTTTTCATATATCGAGTGTGTTTTTCATTGTATATATTAATAGGGCCGAACGAATCAGAAAAAGTTTCTGACCCGTTCAGTCTCTGTGTGGCTATTCTGTACGTTTACAAGAGTTTGCCATTAGGAATTCATTCAGGGAGTTTTCATAATTGCCTTGTAACAGGATATGGTGATTACCCAGTGGGTTTTTCAGGAAATAGTCGGCCGGTGTATTCATCTTTACACGTACTTGTGTACGGCACATATTGATGTAATTGGTGTTTTCGGTCAGAGTTCCGGTAGACAGGTAATATTCGTCCAGGCATTCGCCACCACATTTCACAATGGTGACATCTCCTTCCGGTAGCAGTCCTTGAATACCGATGCCGCTTTCTGTTTCAAAGTGATTGCGAATGATGTAACGTTCGGTCTGTTTCATTCCGATTGTGCAATGGGCCAATATAATTTCGTTGTTACGGGCGTTTATCATCGAAGGATTTGCCATGAAACCCACTTTCCCGGTCAGTGCTTTAGCCACTAGTAATGTAAATACGGATTGTAAGTCGCCTTCACATCCGGCAATGATCCCTTCGTCGTTCAACATGGCAAGGGCAAGACAGCCTGTAGTTCCTGTACGCTCTATCAGTTTGAAGCAGCTCACTGTCACTGCACTTAGTTTTTCTTCTTTACAGATTCGCTTAATGGCCCGATAGAGACGCATGGCTTTAATCATATCTTCGGGAGTGCCTTCGCGGCAAGCCAGTGCCTGTGAAGCCACAGCGGCACACGAAGCGCCGACTTCGTTATCCTTAATCCGGTCATATACATCATAAATCCGTTCCAACGGGATGTCCAGATACTCGATCCCCCAACGTCGTTTTGCGAGCAGGTAGTCCACATTGCTTGCAATCAACCAGGAAGAGGGAGTGCCGATCACCCCGATGCGGAGTCCTACCAACGAACGCTGCGCCTTGAAATTGGTATATAGTACCTGTATTCTCTGGACGATACTCATAAAGTCCCCGTGGAGGATCTCACTCTTCATGCCCCGGCCGCGCAACCAGGAAGAGATTTCAAGCGCCGCCGCCAAGGAGTTTTGCATTCCGTCGGCCAGAATAATGGCAGGGCGGGGGAGCGATTCAAAGCATTGCATGACCAATCTTTCTACCCCTCCGGTAGCTATGAAGATGATGCTGAAATCATCTTTTGTCAACTGGTGGATGTCCCGGTAATCGACAAACTTCACGGTGAAATATTTTTCCAGTTCACTAAGTACGGCTTCGTGCGAACTACGTATAGTTACCTGCTTATGCAGAATCGATGCAAATGTGATTAGGTTTATGGTCATTATGTTATCGTTTTAGGTTTGTAGTTATACAAATGTATCGTTTTCCGTTGAGATTATCATAACGTTTTTAACCTTGATAAGGTTTTTAAAGTTTTTATGTCTTTGTGTCCGATTTATTATGTACATTTGCCGCTCATATTTATTAATTGACCATTATATAATTCAAAGATTATGCCAACCATATCGATTCGCGGAACAGAGATGCCTGCATCTCCTATCAGAAAGCTGGCTCCCCTGGCAGATGCTGCCAAACAGCGGGGAATCCATGTATTTCACCTGAATATCGGACAGCCAGACCTGCCCACTCCTCAGGCCGCGATTGACGCGATACGCAACATCGACCGCAAGGTGCTCGAGTACAGCCCCAGTGCCGGTTATCGTAGCTATCGCGAGAAATTAGTAGGATATTACGAGAAGTTCAATATCAACCTGACGGCAGATGATATTATCATTACTACCGGTGGCTCCGAAGCGGTGCTTTTCTCATTCATGTCGTGCCTCAATCCGGGAGATGAAATCATAGTTCCCGAGCCGGCATACGCCAACTATATGGCTTTTGCCATTTCGGCGGGAGCTAAGATACGTACCATTGCCACGACAATCGAAGAAGGGTTTTCACTTCCGAAAGTAGAGAAGTTCGAAGAACTGATTAACGAGCGTACCAAGGGGATCTTGATTTGTAATCCGAACAATCCGACCGGTTACCTGTATACCCGCCGTGAGATGAACCAGATTCGTGATCTGGTGAAGAAATACGATCTTTTCCTTTTCTCCGACGAAGTCTACCGTGAGTTTATCTATACCGGTTCACCTTATATTTCGGCCTGCCATCTGGAAGGAATTGAAAATAATGTGGTGCTGATTGACTCTGTATCCAAGCGTTATTCCGAATGTGGCATCCGTATCGGTGCCCTGATCACGAAGAACAAAGAGGTGCGTGATGCTGTAATGAAGTTCTGTCAGGCACGTCTGAGTCCCCCTTTGATCGGGCAGATTGCTGCTGAGGCCTCGTTAGATGCTCCCGAAGAATACTCGCGTGAAACCTATGATGAATACGTAGAGCGCCGTAAATGCCTGATTGACGGACTGAACCGTATACCGGGTGTGTATTCTCCTATTCCTATGGGTGCTTTCTATACAGTAGCCAAACTACCGGTCGATGATTCGGATAAGTTTTGTGCGTGGTGTCTGTCTGAGTTCGAGTACGAAGGGCAGACTGTGTTTATGGCTCCTGCTTCCGGTTTTTATACTACTCCGGGTTCCGGAAAAAATGAAGTCCGCATTGCCTATGTGCTCAAGAAAGAGGACTTGACCCGTGCACTCTTTGTTTTGCAAAAGGCATTGGAGGCTTATCCGGGAAGAACAGAATAATACCTGTACATGTCGTTCACTCATCCACATAATCAAAGCAATTCAGTTTCCTCTTCCGGAGCGAAGGGGAAATTGAGGCTTTCTTATTTTCTTGCCCGTCGGATTTATCGTGATACGATGGTGGAAAACAAGTTTCCCGTCCTGCCGTTGTGATTGCCATGATTGGTATTGCCATCGGTCTGGCGGTGATGATCATTGCCGTATCCGTTGTGATTGGATTCAAGAGTGAAGTACGCAATAAAGTAATCGGATTCGGTTCGCATATCCAGATCAGTAATTTCGATGCGGTAGGTTCTTACGAGACTCACCCGGTTGTGGTGAATGACAGTATGATGGTCGCACTTTCTGCCCTTCCCGAGGTAAAGCATGTGCAGCGGTACTCCACGAAGCCGGGAATGATTAAGACGGACGATGCTTTTCAGGGGATGGTGCTCAAGGGAGTCGGCCCAGAGTTTGATCCCGCCTTTTTCCGTGATCATCTGATAGAAGGAGAGATCCCGGCTTTCAGTGATACGGCCTCTACCAACCAGGTAGTGATATCGAAAGCAATAGCCGACAGGCTGAAATTGAAGTTGGGAGATAAAATCTATACCTACTTCATTCAGAAAGACGTGCGTGCCCGCCGGCTGACGGTGAAAGGCATCTATCAGACAAACTTTTCCGAATATGATAATCTCTTTCTGCTGACTGATCTGTATCTGGTGAACCGTTTGAATAACTGGGCTCCCGGTCAGGTGAGCGGGGCGGAATTGCAGGTGCGTGATTATGATAAGCTGGAAGATATCACCTATCGGATTGCTACCGATACGGATAATAAGCAAGATATCTACGGAGGTACTTATTATGTTCAAAGCATAGAGCAGATGAATCCCCAGATATTTGCCTGGCTCGATCTGCTCGACCTGAATGTATGGGTGATTCTGATTCTGATGGTAGGCGTAGCCGGTTTCACCATGATTTCCGGGTTACTGATCATCATCCTTGAACGTACACAGATGATCGGCATCTTGAAGGCATTGGGAGCAAATGATTTCACTATCCGTAAAGTATTCCTGTGGTTTTCTGTCTTTCTGATTGGCAAGGGGATGTTGTGGGGCAATGCAATCGGTATCGTTTTCTGTATTTTGCAGTCACAGTTCGGACTGTTCAAGCTCGACCCCGAAACCTACTATGTAAGTATGGTGCCGGTCTCTATGAATATCTGGCTTTTCCTCCTGATCAATGCCGGCACCTTATTGACTTCTGTACTGATGTTGGTCGGACCTTCTTACCTGATAACCAAAATTAATCCGGCCGACTCCATGCGATACGAGTAATGGGGTTATCTGCGCATGAAATCACCCTTTCCGCGATAGAGGCGGTAAAGCTTCAACTTCAAGGTCTGTAACGGACGGATTATGTCAAAAACCGGCAGCGTAAAGTAGTAAGAACGGTTGTCACCCATCTCACCGGCTGTTTTGTTGATGACGTAGGCTTGTACCGAATAGCGGACGAACCACAGTAACAGGGATAACCCGACAACCAACCAGTGGAAGCTGAGGATACCGAATACAATCCCCGCCAGGCAAGCGGCATAAAACAGCAGTCGCGTACCGGTTTCCAATCCCAGGAGCCAGCGTTGCGAGCCTTTATAGAACCGGGAAGTTGCCATGTAGCTCACCTTTTCTTCTTTCCAGTCCTTATAGCGTTCCACGGGTTGCATCCGTATCACGGCATCCGGTGAGGTCTCTACCCGGGTGTTGTTTTCATTGGCAACCTGGTTGATGAACAGATCGTCTTCTCCGCGCTGCATATTCAGATGGGTAGAGAATCCCTTGACTTTGAAGAACAACTCTTTCCGGTAGGCCAGATTGCGTCCGATGCCATATACGGTTTACCTGCCAGGGCAAATCCCAGATAGCGGAGCGAGGTGAAAAGCGAGTCGAAAGATGCCCGCTTGTGCAGCCAGCCTTTTCCTCGTTCGTAGCCGCTATATCCCAGTACGATATCTGTACTCGATGTAAAATTACGCGCCATTCGCCGGAGCCATTGGTTGCTGACCGGAGCACAATCGGCTTCTGTGAATACCAGCCAGTCGTGTTTGCTGGCTTTGATTCCCAGTGTCAATGCCAGTTTTTTCCGGCTGATGTACCGGGCACTGTCCGGAGTAAAACTGTGATACAGGTTGGGATATTCTTCCTCCAATGCCGATAGCAAGTCTTCGCTTTCGTCTGTGGAGCCATCATTAATGACGATTACTTCAAAGTCCGGATAATCCTGTTTCAAGATCGTGGGCAGGTTGCGGCGTAGGTTTTCCGATTCGTTTCGTGCACAGATCACCACAGATAGGGGAGGCAGTTCCCGTCCGAAGTGTACTTCGTCTTTTCCGACAGAGAGGTTGTGGGTGTGTATACGGTTGTACAGTCCGAGATAGTAGATAAGTTGAATGATTAAAAGAACACCTGTAGCCGACAGTAGTATCAGTTCAGTTGTATTGAATGTGAATGCTTCCATTTACTCTTACAAGATTTTTATGTCACAAAAGTACATAATTTTTTCAGAGATTCGTCGATTTGTATCCCTCTTATTTCTTATTGTCCAGATATTCTTTTTTAAACATATCGACAAACAACAAGAACAGCGACAGCACAAGCGGTCCGAAGATGACTCCCATGAATCCGAACAAGGATAATCCGATGACTACGCCGAAGATGGTTATTAGCGGATGGGTGTCTGCCATTTTCTTCTGGAGGATAAACCGTATCAGGTTATCACATTGCGAGACGACAATTCCACCGTAAGCCGCCAGTCCGATGGCGTTTGCCCACTCGCCGGTCAGTGCAAGATAGGCGGCTACCGGAAACCATACCAAGGCTGTCCCCACCATCGGATGATTGTGGCGAAGCAGGTCAGCACTCCTATCAGCCAGGCATTCGGTGCTCCGAAGATGAAATAACCGATCAGGGCTACCCCTCCCTGAATGACTGCAAGCAAGGGAATGCCAATGGCATTGGAACGGACAATCATATTGATTTCATGGGTTACCTCCCGGGTATTCTTTTCGTTGAAAGGCAGGATGTCGTCGATGTAGGCTTCCATTTTAGTTCCTCCTATCAACATGAAGTACAGTACGAAGACCAATACAAACAGGTTGACGGCAAAACTGCTGATGCCTCCCATCACTGCCTGCCTATCTTGGGAAGCAGGGAGACGATGAATGAAAGTGTGTCGCTGCCCAGCACATCATATCCTGTTTTTGCTTTAATGATTCCCGCTAACTCTTCGACAGGGGTAATGATGGCCTGGGGATCCAGGTTGATATCCTGCAATTTATTGACCAGCATCCATACAATCAGCGAGATGGGAACCAGGAAGCACAGAATGGCTTCTCCTGTGATCAGCAGTGCTGCGAAGCTTCGTTTCATTCGTGCACCGAGATAGATCATCTGTTTGCGTACAAGGATGTAGATAGTGAGTGCCCCCAGTAATCCGCCGAGGAAGGGAGTGATTTGCCGGAACAAGATAATGCCCAGTCCGATAATGATAATAATCAGAGAATATTTCCAATATTTTTCTTTCATAATAAATAAAAAGGAGAATAGAGATTCCTCTCTATTTATAACATTACACCAATTAAAATGTTTCGCTCCTAAGGCAGATCGAGACTGAAAATAGTTTGTCCCGGACGGCTTTCCCGGATGGATAAGTGTCCGTCATGTTGCCGGATGATCTGTTTGCAAAGACTGAGCCCGATTCCGCTTCCTTCCGTTTTCGTTGTGAAGAACGGAATGAAGATCTGTTCCCGTATCTCTTCCGGTATGCCGGGGCCATTATCTTCTATCTCGACCTGCAGACGGTCTGCCCGCCGTACGCGGAGAATGATTCTTCCATCCGCCTGTCCCTCGAGTGCCTGCATCGCATTTTTCAGCAGATTAAGAAAGACTTGTGACAGTTGATTGGGATCACCATCTGTTTCTATCGGGTCCGGCACGCATTGCAGCATGAACCGGATGCCGCGTTCCCGAAAGTCGCTTTGCAGCAATTCTTCAAGATTGCGGAGCATCTCGGTCAATGCGAAGCGCCTTTTTTCCGGATGGGGGAGATAGGACAGATGCCGGAATGACTCCGTAAACTCCATCAGCCGTTCGCTCTGAGCCTGTATAATCGTAGTCCGCGTGCCGATTTTTCGTTGATATCCGGACGCTCGGACAAGGTTTGTGAGAGTGAAAGGATCGGTGCGATGGTATTCATGATTTCATGCGTCAGCACATGCGTCAGTTTGCTCCATGATTCGTTCTCCTTATCGCTCAATTCGTCGCCGATGTCTTTGATGGACAAGATGGTGATGGTTTCGCCGTCCAGAATCATCTTTTTCTCCGATATGCTGAGACTCTTGCGGATGCCGGTTACATTCAGCAGTTGTGCCAATTGGGTTTCGGTATAGAGACGGTTGCATTTCAGCAGCGAGAAAGCGGCACTGTTGGCAATAATGATTCTACCCGAGGCGTCCCAGGCAAGCACGCCGCTGGCACCTCCTCGAGCAGTGATTGATAAAAATGTTCTTGTTTGTGACTTTCGCCTTTGGTGCGGGCAAGGAGGTCGTTAAGCCGGTTGAGGGAGCGGTTCAGCTGTGCCTGCTCTTTGCCGACATTTGCTCCGGAAAGTAGAGCATATTATCCTTATCCTGCACGGCGTCGAAGAACAGTCTGATTTTCCGGTTAAACGTATTCAACTGCCGGGTCAATGCACCGATCTGGAACAGCGAACAGAGCAGCAGTATACCGCCGATGATGTATCCCGTATGTGACACGACCAACCATAGTCCGGTGCCTGCTGTGCCCAGTATCAGCAATACGTGAAACAGTATGATGAAATAGATGCGTTGACTGAATATCATTGGGGTCAGAGTTTGAATCGTTTGAGTTTATTGTATAATGTTTGCCGGCTCACTCCCAATTGTTCGGCTGCGGCAGTCAGGTTACCGTTGTTTTGCAGGATGGCAGTTTCGATGGCCTCCGCTCCACCTCTTCCAGATTGGGGACAGTGGCGGTTGCCTGCGGTTGCCAGGTCTGTTTCACCAGGATATCTTTGGGGCGGATTACGCTGCCTTCACACAAGATGACCGCTTTTTCGATGGTGTGCTGCAACTCCCTTATATTGCCCGGCCAATGATAACTGCGTAATTTTTCGACAGTCTGCTCGTGTATCCGTATTTCCTGCCGTTGATATTTAGAGGTGAATTTACGTAAGAAGCAGTCGATAAAGAGTAGGATATCATCTCCCCGTTCACGTAGGAGGCAGTTCCAGATGAATGGTGTTGATGCGGTAGAACAGGTCTTCGCGAAACATGCCCTGCTTCACCATTTCCGGTATATCTTTGTTCGTTGCCGAAATCAGGCGGATATTGACCGGAATCACTTTGTTACTGCCCAGACGAGTCACATTCCGGCTTTGCAATACGGTGAGGAGCTTGGTTTGGAGTGGGAGAGGGAGGTTGCCCAGTTCGTCCATGAACAGTGAACTGCCGTTGGCCGCTTCAAACTTTCCGGGACGGCTTTCGTGGGCATCGGTGAAAGCTCCCCGTTCGTGTCCGAACAGTTCACTTTCGAACAGCGACTCGCTGATGGCCCCCATATCTACGTTCAGCATCGGACGTGCGCCACGAGGTGAGAGGCGGTGTATCTCCCGTGCCAGTATTTCTTTGCCTGTTCCGTTTTCTCCCGTTATCAGGATGTTGGCGTCCGTGCGTGCCACTTTCGATACCACTTTCATCAGTTGCAACATGGCAGGCGAACGCCCCACCAGCATTTCGAATCCCTCAGCCCTGTCAACTTTTGCAGTACGTTCCGGAGCTTTGCGGCTACGGTAGGCTTCCGTCACCTTGTCGATCAGGGTCTGGTTGTTCCATGGTTTCAGCAGGAAGTCGGCTGCACCGTTTTTAAGTGCTTTAACGGCAAGTTCCACATCTCCGTAAGCGGTCAGCATCACTACGGGTAGGGTGGGAGCCATCTGCCGGATGTGCCCCAACCAGTAAAGTCCCTCGTTGCCATTGTTGATACCCGCCGAGAAGTTCATGTCCAGGATGACTACATCGATGCGGCGCGTTGTCAGCAGGGCGGTGATCTGATTTGGATTCGAAGCTGTCAGTATCTTGCTGAAGTAGTTTTCGAGCAGAAGTTCGAGTGAGGCCAATACTCCTTTGTTATCGTCTACAATCAGAATGGTTCCTGTGTTCATAGCATCTCCTTTTGATTCGCTTCCTTTTTTAAGTTCGTGGTAAAGATATTTGTTTTTGTAACTCCCTGCAAGAGAGTGTCCAATATTTAGACGTTTTCGGATTGAGAATTTATGCCGGAGAAGTATCAGAAAGTATTCCAGTGGGAAACAATCGTCAAGTGTCCAATATCTGTACACGGTGGCGTCCAGATATTGGACACTATTGTATATGGTTGAATTGTATCTATCTGATTATAAGTTGATTGTTTCTTTTGGCACAGCGTTTGCATATTAGATTAACATGAAACATTTTATATCATTTTGTACCTTTCTTCTTTTTTCAACTCTCTTGTTTGCACAAGCAGAGAGGTCGCTTGACGAATGTATCCGTATTGCATGGAAACAGAATCCGTCTTTACGGAATAGCGGGATAGATATCAAAGAAGCCCGGATGGATTACATCTCTTCTGTGGCGAGTTTCCTGCCCCGTGTCAGTGTATCGGCCGAAGCCGGACGTAACTTCGGGCGTTCCATCGACCCGAATACCAACGGATATACCAACGATACCTTTGATGAAGGAACCGTCGGGCTGGACATGACCTTTCGCTCTTTGAGGGTTTCACCCGTATCAACCGGGTACGTTTTGAGAAGATGAACCGCAACCGGAGTGAGTGGGCTTTGAAAGAACGCCGTAACGAACTGGCCTGTCAGGTGACGGATGCCTATTATAAACTTCTGCTTGAAGAGCGGATGCTCGATCTGGCTTTAGAGCAGAGCCGCCTTAGCGAGCGTTATCTCAAACAGACCGAGGCTTTCGTCGAGTTGGGATTGAAGTCGGTTTCTGATTTGCAGGAAGTCAAAGCCCGTCGCGAAGGTGATATTTACCGCTATCAGGCCCGTCAGAATGGTTGTCGTCTGGCATTGCTCCGCTTGAAGCAGCTATTGAATCTGCATGCCGAAGATACGCTGGCCGTACAAGATACTATCAACTACGAACTTCTTTCGGCCTATCCGCTGCCACAAACGGAAGAACTCTATACGCAGTCTCTGGTGGCGATGCCTTCGATGCGGATGATGGAACTCAGGCAACGTGCAGCCCGTAAGGAGTATGCCATGGCAGGAGGTAAATTTTCGCCAACCGTCTTTGCCCGCTTTTCAATGGCTTCCCGTTACCTCGATGGTTTTTCTACCAAACAGTTGAACGACAATTTAGGCAAGTATATCGGTATCGGTATTTCCATCCCTCTGCTGAGCGGGCTGGAACGACTGACTACCCTGCGCAAACACAAGTTGAATATATTCCGCCTCCGGAACGAGGAAGAACTGCAAAAGCAACAACTCTATACGGAGGTGGAGCAAACGGTTCTTTCTCTCCGTTCCGGTTATGATGAATTCCGGCAAGTGTTGCAGCAGTTCAGAGCCGAAGAGCTGGTACTGAAAGAATCCGAACGGAAATGGGAAGAGGGGCTTATCTCCGTCTTTCAGTTGATGGAGGCCCGCAATCGCTTCATCTCCTCCAAAGCCGAGTTGGCGCGGGTACGCTTGCAGGTAGATATGACTTTGAAGATGGAACCTATTATCGCACGGGGAGCTTCTGTACGTTGCCCGGTGAAGAGTGATGGACGAGTTGTACAACTCGTCGTATACCAGTTGCTCAACTCGTCATGTACCAGTTGTACAACTCGTACACCGTTTCTCTACGGCCCGATGATATGACCTTATAAACAAACGTGAATTATATATAAAGCAATAATTATCTATGGATACAATGATCGAACGCAAACCCGGAATGAAGCGGAAGCATTATTATGCCGTCGCCGGAGCCGTGGTATTGGTGGGACTTGTTTTTTACTTTATTTTCAGGGACACTTCCTCTTCTATGAATGTGGAAAAAGACCGGCTGACCATTGCTACAGTTACCCGGGGAGAGTTCAGTGATTACATCCGGGTTATCGGACAAGTGATGCCCAACCGCATCATTTATATGGATGCGATAGAAGGAGGCCGTGTGGAAGAGCGCCTGAAAGAGGAAGGAGCCATCGTCAAGGCAGGCGATGTGATTCTTCGTCTCAGCAATCCGCTCCTGAACATCGGAATCATGCAGAGCGAAGCCGATCTGGCCTATCAGGAGAACGAGTTGCGCAATACCCGCATCAGCATGGAGCAGGAACATCTGCGGCTGAAACAGGAACGCATCGGCCTGAATAAGGAACTGGCAGTGAAACAACGGCGTTACGAGCAATACAGCCGCCTTATCAAAGAGCAGTTGATAGCCCAAGAGGAGTTTCGCCTGGCTGCCGAAGAGTACGAAGCGGCAAGGGCACAACTGGAAGTCATTGACGAACGCATCCGGCAGGACAATTTTTTCAGGGAAAGCCAGATCAGCAGCCTCGACGAGAATATCCGTAACATGAAGCGCAGCCTCGCCCTGGTACGCGAGCGGGTGGAAAACCTGAAGGTAAAAGCTCCCATCGATGGACAGGTGGGCAATCTCGATGCCAGATCGGTCAGTCCATTGCTGCCGGCGAACATATCGCAGATCATCACCCCTGACCTCAAAGTACAGGCTCTGATCGACGAATACTACGTGGAGAGGGTAGTACCCGGACTTCCGGCGGATTTCACCCGTGACGGAGGCAACTATAAACTTGAAGTGACCAAACCCTATCCGGAAGTAAAAGAGGGACAATTCCGTACCGACCTTCAGTTTACTGCCGGACGTCCCGAAAACATCCGTGCCGGGCAGACGTATCACATCAATCTTCAGTTGGGAGATCCTGCCCAGGCCATTCTTGTACCTCGTGGAGGATTCTTCCAAATAACAGGAGGCCGCTGGATGTATGTTCTTGACGAAAGTGGTAAATTTGCCACGCGCCGTCCTATCCGTATCGGGAGGCAGAATCCGCAGTACTACGAAGTGACCGAAGGATTGAAACCGGGCGACCGGGTGATTATTTCCGGGTATGAATTGTTTGGAGATAACGAGAGGTTGAATTTGAAATAGAAAAGGCCTTTTCTCCGTTCTCCTGCAAAGAAGGGAGGAAAAGGCTTCCTTTTAACAAAATAATTATGATTAAGACAGAAAGACTATCTATGCTCTTCACCACTGAAGAGGTGCAGACCAAAGCCCTGAACGAAGTGACCATGCAAGTAGAACGGGGAGAATTTGTAGCGATCATGGGACCTTCCGGTTGTGGCAAGTCCACTTTGCTGAATATTCTGGCACTCTCGATTCGCCTACTTCCGGCTCTTATTTTTTTGAGGGAAAACAGGTGGACAAGATGAGTGAGAATCAACTGACCGCCCTTCGCAAAGGAAATCTGGGATTCATCTTCCAGAGCTTTAACCTGATCGATGAACTGACCGTATACGAAAATGTGGAACTCCCCCTGGTGTATCTGGGGATAAAGCCCGCAGTGCGGAAAGAGAAAGTGAAACGGGTGCTCGAGAAAGTAAACCTGTTGCATCGTGCCAGTCATTTTCCGCAGCAGCTTTCCGGAGGACAGCAGCAACGTGTTGCCATAGCTCGCGCCGTGGTGACGGACTGCAAGTTGTTGCTTGCCGATGAACCTACCGGAAACCTGGACTCGGTGAACGGTGTGGAGGTAATGGAGTTGTTACGAGAATTGAACCGGCAGGGGACTACCATTATCATCGTCACCCACTCACAACGTGATGCCACTTATGCCCACCGGATTATCCGGTTGCTAGACGGAAAAATAGTGGCCGAAGACATCAACCGCCCGCTGACCGAAACCTCCGGGCCTAACACAGAGAGCGTATGATAGGGAATTATTGGAATAGTGCCTACCGCAACCTGATGAAGCGGAAAGGATTCAGTTTCATCAATGTTTTCGGGTTGGCAGTCGGCATGGCATCGGCTCTGCTGATCTTGACTTACGTCACCTTTGAGTTCAGTTTCGACAAGATGCACCAGAAGTACGAGCGCATCTTCCGCGTGGAAAGTACTTTCTACGAGGGAGAAGTGCAGACCGACTATTGGGCCAGCAGTTCGTTCGGTTATGGTTCGGCCATGAAGGAGAACCTGGCCGGCATTGAAGATTATACCCGGGTGGTCTCTTTGTATCAGCCCGAGCAGATAGTGAAGTACGGTGAACTGACTTTGCGCGAAAACCAGATAGCTTATGCCGATCCCGGTTTCTTCCGCCTGTTCGATTTCGAGCTGGTGAAAGGAGATAAGGCACTTGCCTTTCCATGCCCCGCCAGGTGGTCATCACCGAACGTATTGCCCGGAAGTATTTTCAGGACGAAGACCCCATCGGAAAGATACTTATCTTTACGGGACCGTATGACAAGGTGGTTTGCGAAGTGACAGGGGTGATGAAAGAGATGCCTTCCAATTCGCATATCCATTATAATTTCCTGATTTCCTATAAGTCGCTCGGGCAATATCTGCATGACTATTGGTACAAGCACGAGGTTTATACTTATGTGCTGCTCGATTCGCCCGAAAGGAAGGAAGAGATAGAAAAGGCGTTTCCGGCAATGTCGGAGAAGTATAAGACGGACGAGGCGCTGAAAAATAAAATATGGGGTGTGTCACTGACACCGCTTGCCGATATTCATCTTAAACCGCAAGTTGGTTACGAGGCCGAAATCAAGGGAAACCGTACGGCCATGATCGCCTGATCTTTGCTGCAATTGCCATTTTGGCTATTGCCTGGATCAATTATATCAACCTGACTGTGGCCCGCTCGATGGAACGTGCCAAGGAGGTAGGAGTGCGCCGGGTAATAGGAGCTTTCCGCAAGCAGCTTGTATCTCAATTCTTGTTTGAGGCCTTGGTCATGAACCTGGTTGCATTGGTACTGGCAGTGGGACTGATCGAGTTGATCTTGCCATACTTCAATCAGTTGGTAAGCCGTACGGTAACTTTCTCCGTTTGGCTGACGGGATACTGGTGGCTTTTGCTTTTAATCGTATTTGTAGGGGGAATTTTCCTCTCCGGTTACTATCCTGCATTGGCGCTTCTCAACCGGAAACCGATTACGTTGCTGAAGGGAAAGTTCCTGAACAGCAAGTCGGGCGAAGGCACTCGCAAAGTATTGGTAGTCGTTCAGTACACGGCATCTATGATTCTGCTCTGCGGCACATTGATTGTGTTTGCGCAGTTGAACTTCATGCGCAATCAGTCGCTGGGAGTGAAGACGGACCAGACTCTGGTTGTCAAATTTCCCGGACGGACCGAAGGCATGAACACGAAACTCGAAGCCATGAAGAAGGCCATTGCCCGCCTGCCTTTGGTAGATAAAGTTACCTTCTCGGGTGCTGTGCCGGGCGAAGAGGTGGCTACCTTCTTGTCTAACAGGCGAAAGAGTGATGCTTTGAAGCAGAATCGCCTTTATGAAATGTTGGTATGCGACCCGGATTATATTGATGCCTATGGACTGCAACTGGTGGCAGGGCGCGGATTCTCCGAAGATTATGGAGACGACGTGAATAAGTTGGTGGTCAACGAGTCTGCTGTCCGTAACCTGGGAATCGCCTCTAACGAAGAGGCTCTCGGCGAAGAGATAGAGGTGGAATGTACCGATGCCCCGATGCAGATTATCGGAGTGGTGAAGGACTACCACCAGCAGGCACTCAACAAGAATTATACCCCGATTATGCTGATCCACAAAGATAAGATCGGTTGGCTGCCGCAACGCTACATCTCCATTGTGATGAAGTCCGGCGACCCGAAGGAATTGGTTTCGCAGGTGGAGGAGATCTGGCATCGCTATTTCGAGGATTCCAGTTATGACTTCTTCTTTCTCGATCAATTCTTCGATCATCAGTATCGTCAGGACGAGGTGTTTGGTGTCATGATCGGTTGCTTCACCGGACTGGCCATCTTCATCTCATGTCTGGGATTGTGGGTATTGGTGATGTTCTCTTGTACTACCCGTACCAAGGAGATGGGTATCCGGAAAGTATTGGGAGCTACCCGTTGGAATCTGTTCTATCAGCTGGGTAAAGGCTTTTTCCAATTGATCCTGATAGCGGTAATCATTGCGTTGCCCGTTGCTTGGTTCAGTATGAATGCCTGGTTGAGTCATTATGCTTTCCGTACCGATCTGAAGATATGGTTCTTTGCAGTTCCGGTAGTGTTGATGCTGTTGATTTCGTTTGTGACGGTAGTCTGCCAGACGGTGAAGATTATCGTAGGCAAACCGGCACGGTCATTGCGGTATGAGTAAGATTCCGGAATAAAATAAGTCGCATTCGGCACAGAGTGCATGAGGGTGTCATAGTTCACCACAGATTATACAGATAAATATTATTGGTTATCAGTAGATTAAAAATCTATCTTGTAAATCCGTGTAATCTGTGGTGAACTATGACACCCTCAGTGCCTTTTGTGGTGAACTTTAGCCTTTGGGTTGTTGCGTCTGGGTTTCTTCTCCCCAATGCGTTTTGGCTTCCAGTTCTTCCCGGTCACGCACCTCTTTCGCCTTCTTTGCATAGACAATCATGCGCAGGGACTGGTCGTAAGTAAAGTAATTCCATACCCAGTTCAGTAGGACGTTTGCTTTGTTGCGTACTCCCAGGATCGAACGTAAATGGACGACCAGCCACATCACCCAAGCCAGCCATCCGGCGGTTTTGAAACTACTGAACTCTGCCACGGCGCGATTGCGCCCTACGGTTGCCATCGATCCCAGGTTCCGGTAATGGAACGGCTGCATCGGCTTTCCTTTCTGTAGTCTTTGCAGGTTCTTGGCAAGCAGTTCGCCTTGTTGAATGGCCACTTGTGCCAGTTGCGGGTGTCCGTTAGGATAGTTCTTGTCCGTAGTCTGAATACATTGGTCCCCGATGGCGAAAATAGTGTCTGTTCCCTGTACACGGTTGAATTCGTCTACTTTGATTCTTCTTCCGCGTCCCAGTAACTCTCCGTCTATATTGCCGAAAGTGATGGCTGCCACGCCGCTCACCCAGATAAACGTACGTGTCGCTATCTCTGTACCGTCTTCCAACATCACTTTATGATCTTTGTAATCCGTCACCCGCTTGTTCAGCAGGATGTTGACTCCCATTTCACGCAGAAACTGTTCGGCATGGCGGGATGAATCTTCGGACATTCCCGCCAGGAGACGGTCGCCCGCTTCAATCAGGTAGATGTGCATCAGGCTGCTGGGCATATCCGGATAATCGTTGGGCAGTACGAACTTCTTCATTTCCGAAAGCACTCCGGCTATTTCCACTCCGGTGGCCCCTCCGCCTACAACAACGACATTGAGCAACTCCTGCCGTTCACGTTCCGTACTGCAAGTGATCGACCGTTCAAAGTTTGCCAGTAGGGCATTTCTCAGTCCCATGGCTTCCGAAACGGTTTTCATAGGCATGGCCTCTTCTTCAATGTGCTCGTTGCCGAAGAAGTTGGAGGTGGTGCCGGCTGCCAGTACCAGGTAGTCGTATTCTGCTTTACCGATGGAAGTCTGAATCATCTTTTTCTCAGGGAAGATGGCCCGTACTTCTGCCATACGGAAGTAAAAGTCCTTTCGTTTCTGAAAAATTTTCCGGAACGGGAAAGAGATGGAACTGGGTTCAAGTCCGGCTGAAGCGAACTTGATAAATAAGGGGAGGAAACTGGTGATAATTGTTCTTATCGACTAAAACAACCTGGAAACCAGACTTTTTTAGCTTGTTGGCCAATTTAAGACCGCCGAAGCCACCACCTACGATGATGACACGCTTCTTGTCGTTTTTTACAATGTTGAAACTCATACTGAAAACTTCTATTTAACCTGATGTGTCTAAAACCTAATGTCATGGTTATAAACGCTTGTCATAGGTAAAAAGTTCAGCTAAAAGAACGGTTTCAGAAGATGTTTCAAGAGGCTTTTTCACCATAGATTACACAGATTACCGCAGGTAGTTTGTGCTGACAATTGGTCGTTCACTCTTTTAGAGCCTGTTTTAATTTTGTTTGAGATATGTTTTCAGGGATGTTTTCCGGTTTTTGCAAGGAGCATAGCGGGCTATGTGACGGGTAAAAACGGGGAAATAGACCGAGAAAAAACTCAAAACAGGTCAATAAAATTCCTGTAAATTTATTCAAGGAAAATTTAAACAGGGCACTTAATCTGCGCTAATCTGTATCATCTATAGTGGTTTCTGATGTTCCCTGTAGGCTTTTTATAATTCCGGTACCATGCAGAATTTAGTTTCCGGAAAATCTTTCTTCAGATACCGTTGGATGAAGAGTTGTGTATCCTCCTGTATCGTCCGGTCCTCTACCGTCGGGTAGAGGTTGTACAGAACGGTATCCAGTTTGATCCCCCGGTTTTTGATGGCTTCCAGGCTGAGCAATGTGTGGTTGATACTGCCCAGTTTGCCGGAAGTGACAAACAGCAGCGGGTATCCCTTCTGCGCAATATAGTCAATCGTCAGCAATTCGTCGGTAAGCGGCACCATCAGCCTCCGGCTCCCTCGAGCAGGACAACGTCATAACGGCGGCTCAACTCTTCTGTAGCACGTTCTATTTTGTCAAAGTCGATGGGACGTCCGTCTATGCGTGAAGCGAGGTGTGGAGAACAGGGGTAAGAGAAGATTTCGGGCATGGTCAGTCCTTCCCGGTCGTCATCAGTGGGGGCGATACCATGATGCGGCGGTGCAGGTCGATGTCTTCCGAGTGGCCTGTATTGCCTGTCTGGATAAATTTCTGAGTAATGGTGCGTTGCCCTTTCCGGTTCAGTTCGCGTGCCAGGAATCCTGTGGCATAACTCTTGCCTGCATCCGTATCGATGCCGCTGATAAAATACACATTCTTTTTCATACTTCTTTTGTTTGAGACCCGCAGGTCGTTTTTCTTATCTCTTTTTTGCTATTATATAGATGGGGTGGTAGGTCAGTGAAACAGAACCTTTGCCGGGACTGAACAGACGTTCGTATTCCTGACAGAAGAGGTTCAGTTTGCTCCGGGTCCAGCTTTGGTTACAAGTACCTGTCACTCCGGTCTGCTTCAGATGATAAAGCACCTCCATCGGATTGTTGAAATTCAGTGAGATGACTTCTTCCTCCGTGTGCACAATGTCATATAGTGCCGAGAGCGAGGCAGTCAGCTCTTCTCTCGAACGGTAGGCGAGTCCCTGTCCGGTCAGTTGGCGAATCTCCTTCATGTTTTCTTTTCCGAAAGTACTGAAGGCAATGTATCCCTGCGCATTCAGGATGTTTTCACATTTCCGGAAAAAAGCATCGGGATGTTCGAACCATTGCAGGACGGAACAGGAAGTGATCAGTTCCGTTCCGTGTGGGAAGTCAAGTGCTTCGGCATCTCCGGGCAAGAAGGAGACCCGCTCGTTCAGGATATCTCTGCAGCTATGGCGCATCTCTTCGCAAAGGTCGTTCAGCAGCAAGTGTTCCGGGCGGAACGAACGGAGTAGCAGACGCGAATAAGTACCCGTCCCGCAGCCGAACTCTACAACACGGCGGAGGGAGTGCGCAGGGAGGTGTTGCTGCAACAAACTGCACATTTTCCGGGCGATTTGTTGTTGCACCCGGGCTTCGTGCGGATAGGTGCCGATTGCTTTCGTGAAGCGTTGGGCGATCAGTAGTTTGGAGGAAGCAGCAGCAGGAGCGAGATTTTCTTTCAATATCTTTTCGTCATAATGTGCTCCGTCATATCGCTGAATTTCATTGCAATATTTTTGCCAGGCCTGTTCCTGGTTCTTCGGTGGGAAGATATGATCGGATTCTCCGATGATTGCTTTATTCCAGACAAAGGTGGATGGGGGCAGTTCGCTGTATTGTCTGCCGATGGCCGCCAGTTCTTCTTTCAATTCTTCTACCGGTCGTTGGGGAGCTATTTCCAGGAAAGCTTGAAAGGCACTTCCCGATCCGCACATTCGCCGGCGGAACTTCTGTAGGGTCGCTTCATTGAGATTATTGAGTGTACCTTCAAATATGGCGGGAGGAATTCCCCGCATATCATCGATAGGGAAAGGTGTCCCGTTGATGGCAATGCTTTGCTTGAGGGGGAGGTTGCTGTCCGGCAACACTTGGGAAGCTGCCCATACCCCCATGGACCAGGCAACAACATAGATCCCCTCATACGTGGAGAGCAATGTGCTGTCAAAATCGAGAGAACGGTAATCATAGCAGATTTATCAGATTCTTTATTTGGGGGGAGATTGTGACATGAAGGGAGTTTCATCCATTCCCCATCCGGCAAAGAA
>ENA-OQIG01000231-OQIG01000231.1-human-gut-metagenome-genome-assembly--contig:-NODE-231-length-32853-cov-1.953370_pt1 | contig 32853 bp, 61 predicted proteins | sample MGYA00242576_ERZ504741 | MGnify/ENA primary metagenome ERZ504741 (study PRJEB26092, sample SAMD00036436) | human gut metagenome | host: Homo sapiens | study: EMG produced TPA metagenomics assembly of... | reverse complement strand
CTGGCACCGGATGCTGGAAAGATCGTCAGGCAGGTGAAAATCCCGGTGGTGGGCATCGGGGGCATCCATGAAGCCCAGCTGGGATCAGGTGCTGGATCAGGGAGCGGCAGGCTGTGCTATGATCAGCGCATCCTGGAGCTGGAAGATATTGGAGCTGCGGTGGAACGGATGAAGGCACGGATCCGGGCCCGGGAGAAATAACAGGAGGCAGTTATGGCAAGCGACCTGAAAACGGAAAAACTGGGAAAAAAACTCCTGTCCCGGTTTACCCGGCAGCTGACGGATCAGGTATTCCTGTTCCTCCAGCAGGATCCGGAACTGTACCAGGAATACCAGGCCCTGGTCCGGAAAAGTTCCTCCAACGGGGTCAACTCCGTCCTGGGCCGGATGATCACGGAAGCCTATGATCTGGTGAACCTGAACAAGGAAACCCATCCCCAGTCCCCGCTGCTGAAAAAGTACACCCGCCATGCCATCCGGTGGGAGAAAGAGGATCTGGAGGTCCAGAAGAAGGTCCTGTACGGGGACCGGGACCTGTTCACTCCCAATCCCCGACCCAGCGAGGAGAAAAAGACCGTCAGAAAGAAAGGACCGGACCAGGAAAGTCTTTTTTGAAAAAAACACGCCTGTCAAGGAAAAATCCTTGACAGGTTTTTCTCTTTATAGTACAATAGCACCCGGTGATATTCATGCAGGATGAAGGCTTTGAAAAACGGATCCGCTTCGGTCAGCTGTACGCCATCTATGGCGGTCTGCTGACGGAGAAACAGCAGAAAATCATGGAAGAGTATTTCTACGATGACCTGTCACTGGGGGAAATCGCGGAAAATACCCGGACCAGCCGGCAGGCGGTCTATGATCTGCTGCGCCGGGTGGAACAGACCCTGGAAAAGTACGAAAGCCGGCTCCACCTGCTGCACCAGGATCAGGAACGGCAGTTCCGGCTGCGGGGAGCCGTAAAGCTCCTGGAAGCCTGCCGCACCAGTGACAGCACCGATCCCCGGCTGGGGAAGGTGGAAGGCATCCTGAAAAGCATCATTGACGAAAGCAGGTAACTATGGCTTTTGAAATCCTAACTGACAAACTGACGGCAGCCATCCAGAAGCTCCGGGGACAGAAAACCGTTTCCGAACAGGATCTGAAAGAGACCTGCGGGAAGTGCGGCTGGCTCTCCTGGAAGCCGATGTGAATTTCAAGGTCGTCAAGGAATTTACCGCAAAGATCAGGGAGCGGGCCATGGGGCAGCAGGTTGACCCCAATCTCACTCCCGGCCAATATATTGTGAAAATCGTCCATGAAGAGCTGATCGAGCTCCTGGGCGGTACCCAGAGCAAGCTGAACGTGGCGGCCAATCCGCCTACGGTCATCATGCTGGTGGGGCTTCAGGCGCCGGCAAGACCACCACGGTGGGCAAACTGGCCAATTACCTGAGAAAGAACGGGAAAAAGCCGCTGATGGTGGCCGGTGACGTATACCGTCCTGCAGCCATCACCCAGCTGGAAGTCATTGGCAAACAGCTGGATATGCCGGTCTTTTCCATGGGGGATCAGTCTCTCCGGTGGAAATCGCCAGAGAATCCCTGAAACGGGCCAATGCCCTGCTGTGCGATACCGTGCTCATCGATACCGCCGGCCGTCTCCATGTGGACGAAACCCTGATGAATGAGCTGAAAGACATGAAAACTGCGGTCAACCCGGATGAGATCCTGCTGGTGGTGGATGCCATGACCGGTCAGGACGCCGTTACGGTGGCCGATTCCTTCAACAAGGCCCTGGGCATCACAGGGCTGATCGTAACCAAACTGGACGGTGACGCCCGGGGCGGTGCCGTACTCAGTGTGAAGGCAGTGACCAACTGCCCGGTGAAGTTCGTGGGGATGGGGGAAAAACTGGATGCTCTCCAGCCTTTCTATCCTGACCGGATGGCTTCCCGGATCCTGGGTATGGGGGATGTACTGTCCCTGATCGAAAAGGCGCAGGAAGCCATCGATGTGGACTCTGCCAAGAAGATGGCAGAATCCCTGAAAAAGAATGAATTCACCCTGGATATGTTCCTGGATCAGATGAAACAGGTCAAGAAACTGGGGTCCCTGGAATCCATTCTCAGCATGATCCCCGGCATGGGAAAATTTGCCAAGCAGCTGGAAGGGGTGGATCTGGACGGCAAGGAAGTCCGTCGGCTGGAAGCATCATCTATTCCATGACGCCCCAGGAACGGCAGAATCCCCGTATCATCAACGGTCCCGGCGCAAGCGCATTGCCGCCGGTTGCGGTCAGCGGGTGCAGGATGTGAACCGGCTGCTGAAGCAGTTCGAAGAGAGCAAAAAGCTCATGAAGACCATGCAGGGCATGAACAAGTATGCACGGAAGGGCAGATTCAAACTGCCTTTCATGCAATAAAAACAATCTGGCAAGGAGGTGAATGTTGTGGCAGTTAAAATCCGTCTGAAACGTATGGGTGCCAAAAAGAGCCCCTTCTATCGTATCGTCGTTGCTGACGAACGGGCTCCCCGTGACGGCCGTTTCATCGAAACCGTAGGTACCTACGATTCTACCGTTGATCCCGCCGTGGTTACCATCGACGAAGAAAAAGCTCTGTCCTGGATGAAGAAGGGGGCACAACCGACTGATACGGTTCGCTCCATGTTCAGCAAACAGGGTCTGATGGCGAAACTGGCTGGCGAAAAGGCAGCCAAATAAGGAGGAAGACTATGAAAGAGATAGTTGAAGTGATTGCTAAGGCTATCGTGAATAATCCCTCCGAGGTCCAGGTGGAGGAAGAAAGGACCGGATCTTCCGTGATCCTGAAACTCCACGTGCGCCTGAAGATATGGGTAAAGTGATCGGCAAACAAGGCCGCATTGCCAAGGCCATCCGTCTGGTGATGAAAGCAGCTGCTACCCGCGAAAACGTGAAAGTCATCGTTGATATCGACTAAAGGTGGTTACCATGGATAAAATGATCGTTCGGGTGCCTGTAGTCATCAAGGCCAAGGTCACTGAAGACCTGAAAGCCAAGATCATTGCAGATATGAAACGTCAGGTCCAGGCGGCGGAATTGGATTTTGAACAGTTCCAGTTCAATGCCAAGCGGGCACTGAATGAACAGGCCCCTGCCGGTCCGGAAGCTGTCCGTGGGCTCCAGGAGCAGATCGAATACGAGAAGGCCCAGCGGGGCCATGCTCTCCAGGAGCTGAAAGACAAGCTGGAACGGGCTGAAAACCTGGAAATCGGCAGTGAAGTCGGTCATGGTACACTGGAACGTTCCGTAGAAATCACTGTGGGCAGCGACCTGGAAGCCTGATGGGGGCGGAAATCGTCGTGGAAGACGGCAAAGTTGTCGGTTCAGAGAATAAGCCTATGGAACAGCATATCGTGATTGGCAAAATTGTCGCCCCGCATGGCGTGCGGGGCGAATTTCGCATTATGCCGCAGACGGATCATCCGGAGCGGTACGCCAAAATGAAAAAAATCACCCTGACAATGGCCGGGAATATACGGTGGTCAGCCTTCGTCAGCACAAGAATGTATACCTGATGAAGGTGGAAGCATCGATTCCATGAACGATGCGGAAACTCCGGGCCGGACCATCGTCCTGCGTCCGGAAGAACTGCCTCCCCTGCCGGAGGGCCAGTTCTACGTCCGGGACATCATCGGATTTGCCGCCGTGACTCCGGAAGGAGATACGGTGGGGACCTGAAGGATGTGCTCAGTCCCGGTTCCACCGATGTATTCGTCATTGCTCCGCCCCAGGGGGAAGATATCCTGGTGGCCGCCATTGGGGACAACATCCGGAACATCGACTGGGAAAAGAAGCAGATTACCGTAGTACTGCCGGAGTGGATCTGATATGAAATTTGTTTTTGTTACCCTGTTTCCGGAATGATCCGCAGCGCCTGTGAATGGAGCATCCTGGGCCGGGCGGCCCGGGAAGGCCTGCTGTCCGTAGAGTGTGTGGATCCCCGGGACTATGCCACGGACCGTCACCGGAGTGTGGATGATACTACCTGCGGGGGCGGAGCCGGCATGGTGCTGAAACCACAGACCTTTCTGGCGGCTTTGGACCGGGCCCGGGAACTGGCACCGGGGGCCCTGGTGGCGGCCATGACGCCGGTGGGAGAATCCCTTGGGCAGGAACGGGTGTGTGATCTGGCCGGGAGCGGACGGGATCTGATCCTGCTCTGCGGACACTACGAAGGATTGATGAACGGATCCTCGAGGAAGCGGATCTCCGGCTTTCCATCGGGGACTTTGTGCTTACCGGGGGAGAACTGCCGGCCCTGTGCGTCATGGATGCGGTGGCCGGTTCATTCCCGGGGTACTGGGCAAACAGGTCAGTGCGGAAGAGGATTCCTTCCACCACAGTCTGCTGGAATATCCTCAGTACACCCGGCCGGTGGCGTACAGAGGGAAATCCGTGCCGGAGCTCCTGCTCTCCGGCGACCACGCAAAAATCGGCCAATGGCGGCGGAAGGAAAGCCTGCGGGCCACCTGCCGCTACCGTCCGGAGCTGCTGCGGTCCATGCAGTGGCAGAAGGGGGATGGGAAACTGTTCCTGGCCATGAAAGAAGAAGAAAAAGAGAAGTCCCAGAGGCACCGGGAAGACTGAAGAAACCCAGGTTTTCCGGTTGCACTGGGAGCCGGCTGTATGGTATAATACAGCGTATGCATTAACGGGCGGTCCGCTGTTAGCACGTGGCTAGACATGAACGTCTTGGATTCTGAGGAGGAAAATATAAATGAACGTTATTGAAGCAATCGAAAAGGAACAGCTGCGTTCCGACATTCCCGAATTCCGTCCTGGCGATACCCTGAAGGTATATGTGAAGGTTGTGGAAGGTACCCGTGAACGGGTTCAGCTGTTTGAAGGCGTCTGCATCGCCCGGAGCGGTTCCGGTGCCCGGGAAATGTTCACCGTCCGCCGTGTTGCTTCCGGCGTGGGCGTGGAAAGAATGTTCCCTGTTCATTCCCCGCGTCTGGAAAAGATCGTTGTATCCCACAGAGGTGTGGTACGCAGAGCCAAACTGTATTATCTGCGTAAACTGACCGGTAAAGCCGCTCGTATCAGAGAACGTCGGTAATCGGATCAATGAGGCAGTTGCTCCGGCAACTGCCTTTTTTATTGTTGCAAAGGAGAACGTCATGAGCGAAGAAAAGAAATCCGGCTCCTGGCAGGATACGGTCAGTGACTGGCTGATCTCTATCATCGTGGCGGTGGTCCTGGCCTTCGGGATCCGTACCTTCCTGGTGGAACCTATATGGTATCCGGACCTTCCATGATGAATACCTCCAGGACCGGGAACGGCTGCTGGTGAACAAACTGGTCTATTACACCCGCCAGCAAACGGGGGGAGATCATCGTATTCAAGTATCCCAGTGATACCCGCCGGGATTTCATCAAGCGGGTCATTGCCGTGGGCGGAGATACCATTGAGATCCGGGACGGGAAGACCTATGTGAACGGGGAAGCCTAGATGAAAGCTACATCCGGGAACCCTTCCATACCAACCTGCCCAGGACCACCGTTCCTGCCGGCCATATCTTTGTCATGGGGGACAACCGGAACAATTCGGAAGACAGCCGGTTCCGGGATGTGGGTTTTGTGGACCTGAGCCTGGTCAAAGGCAAGGCCAGCGTGATTTTTCTGGCTGGCCAGGTAGGGCGCTGCCGTGATAAGGGGGGTGTTGCACGTTCTGTGCAACACCCCTTTTTTTGACAGGGAGTGTGAAAGCTATTTTTTCACACCCCCCTTTTACTGCACAAAATTCCCAATAATGACCCGATTTTTCCAGAATTCGCTTCTCACAGGGAATCATGGTATAATGGAGCCTATGCATATTGGCGGGCAGTGCGGACTGCTGATTGGATCAGAAAGGAAGTTTTCATGGAAAATACAATCGGCGGAAAGAAATTCCACATCCAGTGGTTCCCCGGTCACATGACCAAAGCCAAGCGGATGATGGAAGCCAACCTGAAACTGGTGGATGTGGTGGTGGAACTGCTGGATGCCCGGATTCCCCGGTCCAGTGCCAACCCCATGCTCCAGCAGCTGATCGGCGCCAAGCAGAAAATCGTGGTGCTGAACAAAACGGATATGCGGATCCGGAACGGACCCAGGCCTGGCTGTCTTATTTCAAGAAAAACAGCTTTACAGCCCTGGAAGTGGACTGCCAGAAAGGCAAAGGGGTCAAGGCCCTGGTCAGTGCCATCCAGAAAGCCGGGGAACCCACCCTGGAAAAATGGCGGAAAAAAGGGGTCCGGAACCGCTCCATCCGGGTCATGATCGTGGGGATCCCCAATGTGGGGAAATCCACCCTGATCAACCGTCTGCTGGGCAAGAACAAGGCAGCGGCCCAGAACAAGCCGGGGGTGACCCGGGGACCCCAGTGGGTGATCCTGGGCAAGGGGCTGGAACTGCTGGATACCCCGGGGGTGTTGTGGCCCAAGTTCGACAATCCGGAAACCGGATTCTGTCTGGCGGTCACCGGAGCCATCCGGGAAGAGGTGTTCGATCAGGAAACTGCCGTCCATATCCTGGTCCAGCGGCTGCTGAAACTGTATCCTCAGGAATTGTCCGCCAGTTACAGGATTGAACTGGCTCCGGAAGATACGGTGGAAACCGTGGAAGAAAAAATCGCCCGGGCCCGGGGCTGTCTGAAAGCCGGCGGCGTCCTGGACATGAACAAGACCATCCAGATGATCCTCCGGGACTTCAAGACGGGGAAACTGGGTTCTTTTACCCTGGAAGCGCCGCCCCGGGAAGAGGCCTGACCATGGGAACAGGAGAAAGCATCCAGCAGATCCGGGAAAAACTGAAGGGGAGGCCGGAACCTGCCGAACTGGAACGGTGGCGGCAGGATTCCCGGGCCGGAGTCCGGAAGCTGCTGGAAACCTATGACCGGAAACAGAAGGCCCAGGCAGAGGAACGGGAACGGCTGGAAAGATTCCAGGATCTGGAACGGGCCTTCTGGGCAAGGGGCATGGACCAGGTGGCCGGCTGCGATGAAGCGGGCCGGGGACCTCTGGCCGGTCCGCTGGTAACGGCTGCTGTGATCCTGCCCCATTCCATCTGGCTGCCGGGCCTCAACGATTCCAAGAAAGTCACGGCGGCCCGGCGGGAAATCCTGTACGGGGAAATCCTGGAACAGGCGGTGAGTGTGACCGTGAGCATCCTGGGCCCCGGGAAATCGACCGGCTGAACATCTACCAGGCGGCCAAAACCGCCATGACCCTGTGCCTGACCCATCTGAAGGTCCGGCCCCAGGCAGCTGTCACCGATGCCATGCCCCTGGAGATCCCGGGCATGGAAGTGGAGGATCTGGTCCACGGAGACAGCAGAAGTGCGGCTGTGGCAGCGGCTTCCATCATTGCCAAGTGACCCGATCATCTCATGGAGGACCTGGACCGGCAGTATCCCCAGTATGGTTTTGCCAAACACAAGGATACGCACCGCCCGGCACATCCAGGCCATCATGGACTGCGGTCCTACGCCCTGGCACCGGCGGAGTTATGAACCGCTGAAATCCATGAGCCTGAAGGAAGAAGGGGTCAGCGAAAACCAGCTGCTCCAGCTGAAATAGGAAGGCTGTTGCCTCTGCAACAGCCTGTCAACGGTCAGCTGTCAACGGCTGAAGGATGCCAGCAGAGCTGGCTTTGCATCATGCTGAAAGGAGGGAACAGTCATGGTCCACCAGCGCCGCCGATTGGCAACTGGGAGAGGACGCGGCTGTCCGCTATCTGAAAACCCGGGGGTACGAGATCCTGGACCGGAACTACCGGAGCAGCTGGGGTGAAATCGACATCATTGCCCGGCAACGGGATGTGCTGGCCTTTGTGGAAGTGAAGACCCGGCAGTGTCTGAAATTCGGCCGTCCGGCTGCGGCCGTAACCCGGGAAAAACAGATCCGTCTCCGGAAAACCGCCTGGTGCTACCTTCGGGAAAACCAGGTGTTCCGGTATCGGAGCCGGTTCGATATCATCGAGATCCTGGATCTGTACGGGAAAATTTCTCTGAATCATTTGAAAAATTGTTTTTAAAAGTAAATTCTGTCGGCGGTCAGCTGTCAACGGTCAACTGCCGAAGGAAGCCAGCGAAGCTGGCTTTGCAAAGACAGCAGCCTTCTTTTTTACCTACGATGAACGACAAACGATGAACGACTCACGACAAACGATGAACGACTCACGATGAACGATACACGACAAAGGAGCTGATTCCATGTATGCACGGACCTGGGGGGAGACCACCCGAGGCATCAACGGAGAAATGGTTACGGTGGAGGTGGATGTGACCAACGGCATGCCGGCTTTTGAAATGGTGGGCCTTCCGGATACGGCGGTGAAAGAAGCCCGGGAGCGGGTGAAAGCGGCGGTGAAGAATTCCGGTTTCCGGTTTCCCGATACCCACATTACCGTCAACCTGGCCCCGGCAGACCTGAAAAAGGATGGAGCCGGCCTGGACCTGCCCATTGCCCTGGGGGTGCTGGCGGCCAAAAAATACGTGAAACTGCCGGAACCCATGCCGGTATTTGCAGGAGAACTGGCCCTGGACGGGTCCCTGCGGCCGGTGAACGGGATCCTGCCCATGATCCTCCGGGCCCGGGCGGAAGGCCTGCCTTCCATGTTCATCCCTACCGGCAATGCCACGGAAGGAGAACTGGTGGACGGGATTGCCGTGTATACCGCGGACAATCTGGGCAGATTGTGGATCATTTCCAGGGGAAACAGGTTCTGGAACCCCTGGCCAAGAAAGTGCTGGAACTGGAAAAGCCCCTGGAGGATACGGTGGATTTTGCCGATGTCCAGGGGCAGAAGGTGGCCAAACGGGCTCTGGAAATCGCCGCTGCCGGAGGACACAATGTGCTGATGGTGGGAGCTCCCGGTGCGGGCAAGACCATGCTGGCCCGCCGTCTGCCTTCCATCCTGCCTCCCATGACGGAAGAAGAGGCTCTGGAAGTGACCAAAATCTACAGCATCTCCGGGCTGGCTGAAGGGTCGCCACGGCATCATGGTGGAACGGCCCTTCCGGAGTCCCCATCATACCGTGTCCCAGTCGGCCCTGATCGGCGGGGGCAGCATCCCCCATCCGGGAGAGGTGACCCTCAGCCACCATGGGGTCCTGTTCCTGGATGAACTGCCGGAATTTTCCCGGAGTGCTCTGGAAGTGCTCCGGCAGCCTCTGGAAGACGGGATGGTCACCATCAGCCGGGTCCAGGCGTCCCTGACCTATCCTGCCCGGTTCATCCTGGTGGCGGCCCAGAACCCCTGTCCCTGCGGTTTCTGGGAGAAGAGGACAATCTCCATCAGTGCACCTGCCGGCCCGGGGATATTGCCCGGTATCAGAAAAAAATCTCCGGTCCACTGTTGGACCGGATCGATATCCAGATCCATGTGCCCGTCGTCCAGTACCAGGAGATGAAAAGCCGGAAAAAAGAAGAAAGTTCAGCGGTGATCCGGCAGCGGGTGGTGGCGGCCCGGCAGATCCAGCGGGAACGGCTGAAAGGGACCCATCTTTTCTGCAACGCCAGCATGGGACGGAGGGAAGTGAAAGCCTTTTGTCCCCTGACTCCGCAGGCGGAAGCCTGCTGGAAAAATATTTCGTCAGCCTGGGGCTCAGCGCCCGGAGCCATGACCGGATCATCAAAGTGGCCCGGACCATCGCGGATCTGGCCGGCAGCCGGGAAATCACACCCCTCCATCTGGGGAAGCCGATCCAGCTGCGGACCAGTATCCAGGGATAGAAGGGAGAAGATGGCAATGACAGAATATATGATATCATACCTCCCCGGACTGTTCTGGGGCATCGTGGGCTGCTGCCTGGGCAGCTTCCTGGATTTGTGGGCCCAGCGGATCCGGCGGGAGGAATCCATTTTTCGTCCCCGTTCCCACTGTGACAGCTGCGGTGCGGTGCTGGGTCCTCTGGAACTGATCCCCCTGGTGAGCTGGCTGGCCCAGAAGGGACGCTGCCGTCACTGCGGAACGGAACTGTCCGGTTCCCTGTTCTGGCGGGAGGCTGCCTGCGGGGCCCTTTTTGTCCTGGTGGCCCGGATGCCCGGCTCTCCGGCGGTACTGGCCGTACGGCTGCTCTGCCTGTCCTGATGCTGGTGGTTTCCTGGCTGGACATGGACGAACTCCAGCTGTATGAAGATTTTTTCCCTCCTCTGGGACTGCTGTTTCTGATCCTCCATGGACTGACGGATGGGGATTTCCTGGGGCCGGTGCAGGTGCGGCCATCCTGTGGGCGCTGCTGGCCTGATCCACTGGCAGGTTCCTGAGGGCATGGGAGCGGGAGATCCCAAACTGGCTGCGGTGATGGGCCTGTGGCTGGGACCGGTCCTGGGACTCCGGAGCTTTTTCCTGGCCATGGGCATGGCCTTCCTGTCCGTGGCTTTCCTGGGGTTCAAGACTCACAGCCGATGGCAGGAACACATGGCCATGCAGGTCCCCCTGGCTCCTTTTTTCTTTGGAGCGGGACTGTTGCTGCGGAGCCGGGCTCTCCTGGGCCCGTGGATACAGGCGGGATGCCGGAACTGTTCTGCTTCCTGGGAATCCTGGAACTGGACCGGACAAAGGGCTGGTACTGGCTGTCCAGGGCCGGGGAGTGGATCAGACGGCATCTGGCTCCCTGGCCCGGGCATCTGCTGGCCGTCCAGGCCGGCGCAGGACGGTGACCCTGGTCCAGGTACAAAGGAAGAAAGGCGGCTGGGAAGTGGAGCGGTTCCTGGAACTGGCCTGGCCGGAACGGATCCGCCGGGCTTTTTCCCGGGACCAGGGAGAAGAAGTGGCCCTGTGGCTCCAGGAGGTCTGTGCCAAACGGGGGCTGACCGCTTCCTCCGTGCTGTGGACCCTGAGCCTGACCTGATGGAATTCCGGAACCTGCTCCTGCCCGGTCTGTCCCGGAAAGAACAGGCGGAGGCGGCATCCTGGGAAATTCTCCAGCAAATCGAATATCCTCCCGGGACCTTTGCCCTGGGGGTAGAAGCCGGACCGGAAACGGGAGAAGATATCCTGCTGCCGCCGTCCCCCTGGCTCTTCTGGAAACTGGAGAAACCATTGCCCGGCAAATGGACTGGGAGCTGCTCCGCCAGGAAGCAGCGCCGGCAGCCTGGGGACGCTGGATGGAGCAGGGAACCCGCCCGCTTTTCTCCTGGTCCGGGACCTGGACCGGATCCAGGCGCCTGGTATGGATACGGCCGGCTGCTGGCCCTGCGGAATCTTCCCCTGGCCGATGGGGAAGAGGCAATGCCGGAAGAAACAGCCGGGCTCCTGTGGGACAAACTGCCGGCCGGAATCCGGGAACGGTTCCAGACAGGGCCCACCGGCTTGTATCTGGCAGGGGGCACGGAAGAGGAACAGCAGGCATGGAAGGAATTCTTCCAGCAGCAGTGGGACTGTCCGGTCCGGCTCCTGGAGGGAAAGGCCCAGTTCCAATGGGCGCCTTATTACACGGAAAAGCAGCCTTCCGGGCTGACCTCCGGCCTTTGCGGGGCCTTGGGAGCCGTGCTGTCCGAAGGCAGGCCCAGTGCATTCTGCTTTGCTTCCGGCGGGGAAAGGGGACGGTGGCTGTCCGGCATCTCCTGGCTGGATCTGGGGAAGAAAATGGCGGCAGGGAGCTGGCACTCCTTTTGTGGGGCCTGGGGGCCCGGTTCCTGTGCCTGCGGGAAGAAACCCGCTGCCGGGAACATCTCCGGCAGGCGGCTGGTTGGGAAAGCCTCTGGACGGAGCAGCAGGAGAGGCGGAAGCTCCTGGTCCGGCAGGAAAAGGAAACCAGGGAACGGATGAAACAGCAGGTATCCTGGGGAAGATTCCTGACACTGCTGGGGAACCAGGTGCCCTCCGACTGCTGGCTGACCCGGGTGGAGCAGCAGAAAGAGGGGCGGACCCTGGTCCTGGAAGGCCGGAGCCTGAAACGGGACGGAGCGCTGGCCCTGGTCAGCCGTCTTCGGAAGCAGCCGGAACTGGCGCAGGTGAAGCTGGAACGGATGGAACAGGAAGAACGGGAATCGGATCTTACAGGCTTTTCCCTGCGGATCCGGCTGAAAGGGGAGAAGGCCCATGGCTGAGAAAAAGAGACGAGTCCTTCCCCTGGGGGGAAGGAACCTCCGGGGCCTGGGGCTTTGCCTGGGGCTCTTTCTGTTGTGGATCTGTCTGCTGCTTCCCCTGGGACGGGACATCCTGGATCGGAACCGGCAGAACGGAGCAATGAGGAACCGGATCCGGCAGCTGGCCGTCTTTGCCGGCCAGTGGGATCCGGAAAAGTCTGGGGAAGAAAAAAGACGGCTGGACCGGTATGCCAGGGAAAACAGACAGCAGAGCCGGAAGCCTGGGCAGGGTGTCTGGAGACGGAAGCCGCCCGGTCCGGACTCCAGGTACTCCGGCTGGCACCTCTGAACCCGGAGGGCAAAGCGCTGCCTTCCGGGCTGGAAGCTGATCTGGAAGGATCCTTCCCCCAGCTCTTCACCTTTTTCCGCCAGTGGGAAACCCGGTATCCCGGTGTCTATACCAGAGATGGGCGTCTGGAAACCCGGGAAAGAGGAAAAAAGTCCTGTTTCACGGAAAATTTATAACAGGTCCTGTAAAAGTTCCAAATCAAGAGAAATACCCAGTTCTTATTGACCGATTTCGTTAATAATGAGATAATAGAATGTACAACGATTATTTTCGTTTTTAAAACGTTCGCTTTTTACTGAGGGGAGGACCTATCATTATGATGAACAGCTGTGTAGCACCGCATGCGCAGAAAAAGACAAAACCGTCCAAGGACCGTATTTTCGGGGCCAGTGAAGCCGCCCAGAAACGGATCAGTGAAATCGGCGCAGATGCAGTGATCAACGCCACCATCGGATGCATCCTGGACAACGATGAAAACTTTGTGGTGCTGCCCACAGTCAGCAAGGTATTCCGTGGACTGAAAGATGCGGAATACTTCAAGTACGCTCCCATCATGGGACTGCCGGAATACCTGGAACTGGTCCAGAACGCCTGCTTCAGCCAGTCCCGTCCGGAAGGATTCACCGCAGCTATCGCCACGGCCGGCGGCACCGGTGCCATCCACCATGCAGTCTGGAACTATGCGGAAGCCGGGGATACCATCCTGACCTCTGCCTGGTACTGGGGTGCCTACAACCAGATCTGTGAAGACATGGACCGGCACCTGGCCACCTATCCCATGACTACGCCGGACCACAAATTCAACCTGGATGCCTGTGAGGAAAAAGTCCGGGAAATCCTGGCCCATCAGGACCGGATCCTGCTGATCATCAATACCCCGGCCCACAACCCCACCGGCTTCAGCCTGACGCCGGAAGACATCGAGAATGTACTGAAGATGCTGGAAAATGCCATTGCCGGCACCGGTAAGACCGCCACCCTGTGCCTGGATGTGGCCTACATCGATTATGCCGGGGAACGGGAAGAAGTCCGGAAAATCTTCCGGAAACTGTCCAACCTGCCCAAAAACATCTTCGGCCTCATCGCTTACAGCCTGTCCAAGAGCTTTACCATGTACGGCCAGCGCTGTGGGGCTCTCATCGGGGTCACCAGCGATGAAAAACAGATCCTGGAATTCATCAACGCCAACAAATACACCAGCCGGGCCTGCTGGTCCAACTGCAACCGGGGCGCATGGATACCCTGGACACCATTTACAGCAATCCGGAACTGCTGGATACCATCCAGAAGGAACGGGCCCACTACTACAGCATGATCCAGGAACGGGGGGACATCTTCACGGAAGAAGCCAAACAGTGCGGCCTGAAAATGCTGCCCTACATTTCCGGGTTCTTCCTGTCCATTCCTGCCAAAGATCCGGAAGCCGTGTGCAACCGGCTCCATGAAGACAACATCTTCTGTGTGCCTCTGGCGGCCGGCGTGCGGGTGGCTGTGTGCGGCGTGCCCAAACACAAGGTCTACGGCATGGCGGCCAAGATCAAAGCGGCCATGGATGCAGTAGGAGAAGACTGAAAAAAGAAAAGGAGAGCAGAGAAGATGCAGATCATCGGGCCGGACGGTAAACCAAATCATTCCAGGATCATACACCACTGGGCGTCATCGCCAAAACATACCAGCCAATGTATTCCAGCACCATTGCCCTGGGCGTGGTGAACGGTCAGCTCCGGCCTTTGCAGCTGTGCCTCAGGAAGGGGACCATGTGACCTTCTATGCCCTGGACAGTGAACCGGGGTACCGGTCCTACATCGCCACCTTCCAGTTTGCCCTGATCGAAGCCATGCGCCGGCAGCGCCCGGAAATCCGGCTGGAAGTGGAAAATACCTTTGGCCACGGGCTGTACTGTGCCGTGAAGAACAAGATTTTTCTCAGCAAGTACGACCTGGAAGATGTAACCCGCTGCATGGAAGAGATGATCCGGGACCAGGAACCGGTCCAGGTGAAGCAGATCACCCGAGACGAGGCCTGGAACTACGTGAATCCGGCTTTTTACCGGGACGAGGCGCCTCTCCTGGATGTACTGCCGGAGAATTACCAGATCAATCTCTATGGGGTGGGGGGACACCGGCTGGCTTATTCAGTTACTCCGCTTCTGCCAATCTGGCTGTCTGAAAGCCTTTGAACTGCGGTGGATGGGCTCCGGGATCCTGCTCCGGTACGGCCGGCAGGACCAGCTGGACCGGCTGGAACCCTATGTGGAACGGAAGAAACTGGCGGCGGTCTATGCCGGTTCGGAGAAAATGGGCCAGGTGATGCACTGTCCCACGGTGGCGGCCCTGAACCAGTACATCCGGGAAGGGAACAGCCGGGGCATCATCCAGATGAGTGAAGCCTACCACGAAAAATCCATTGCCCGGATCGCTGACGAGATCGATGCGGACGGGCGGAATGTGCGGCTGGTGCTCATTGCCGGGCCTTCCTCTTCCGGCAAGACCACCTTTTCCCAGCGGCTGGCTGTCCAGATGCGGGTGAACGGACTCCGGCCCATTCCCATTTCCCTGGACAACTATTTCAAGGAACGGGAAAACACACCCCGGCTGCCGGACGGAAGCTTTGATTTTGAATCCATCGAGGCCCTGGATACAGAGCTGTTCAACGACCATATGGAACGGCTGCTCCGGGACGAAACCGTGGAACTGCCCTATTTCAACTTCAAGACCGGCCACCGGGGAATACCGGGGCCAGAAGGTGTTCCTGGGAGACGATGGCGTGCTGGTGGTGGAAGGCATCCACGGCATGAACGAGAAGCTGTCCGCCCGGGTCCGCCGGCGGAACAAGATGAAAATCTACATCAGTGCCCTGACACCGCTTTCCTTTGACGATTACAACCGGATCCCCACTACGGACATGCGCCTTCTGCGGCGGATGGTCCGGGATTCCCAGTTCCGGTCCCATGACGCCCGGCAGACCATCCAGAACTGGCCCAAGGTGCGTCAGGGCGAAGAAAAGAATATCTTTCCCTTCAGCGAAGAGGCGGACATTATGTTCAACACCACCCTGATTTACGAACTGGCGGTGTTCAAAAGTATGCCTGTCCCCTGCTGGAGCAGATTCCCCGGGATGCAGCAGAATATCCGGTGGCCCGGAACTTCCTGGATATGCTGCAGATCGTGGAATCCATTGATGACAAGGCCATTCCCAACAACTCCATCATCCGGGAATTCATCGGCCATTCCATTTTTGGAGATTTACTGTAAGGAGGAGCAAGAACGATGCACATTTCCCAACGGACACTGCACATTCCCACATCACCCATCCGCAAGCTGGCTCCCATTGCCAACCGGGTGGAAAAAACAAAAAAAATCTATCACCTGAATATCGGACAACCGGACATCCCCACCCCGGAAAGTTTCTTTGAAGGGGTGGCCTCCTACCATCCCAAAGTGGTTGCCTACGGAAAATCCCAGGGAGATGAAAAACTGCTGAAGGCCATCCAGGGATATTATGCCGCCTGGGATATGGACTACGCCCTGGACGACATTTTTGTCACCAACGGAGGCAGTGAAGCCCTTTCCTTTGCCATTATGACCATCTGTGATCCAGGGGACAATGTGCTGATGTTCGAGCCCTTCTACGCCAACTACAAAAGTTTCACCGGGGCGTACAATGTGGAAATCAATGGGGTCCCCACATCTCCGGATACCGGCTATCATCTGCCTGATGAAGCCACGGTGGAAAAATACATCAACAGCCGGACCCGGGCCATCCTGATTTCCAATCCGGGCCAACCCCACGGGGGTGATCTATACCCGGGAGGAAATGGATATGCTGTCCCGGATCGTCCGGAAGTACGATCTGGCTCTGATTGCTGATGAAGTGTACCGGGAATTCGTCTATGACGGTGAATACACCAGCTTCGGACGGCTGCGGGAACTGGATGGCAACCTGGTGCTCATCGACTCCGTGTCCAAACGGTACAGCGCCTGCGGTGCCCGGAGCGGCTGTGTGATCACCCGGAACAAAGAACTCCAGCAGGAACTGCTGAAATGCTGCCAGGCCCGGCTGTCCTGCCCCAATATCGAGCAGCTGGGAGCGGCGGCCCTCTACACCACGCCCAAATCCTACTGGGAAGATGTGAAGAAGGAATACACCAAACGCCGGGATACCATCAAAGCCTGCCTGGCTCAGATGGATGGGGTGATTTCCTCCGATCCAAAGGGCTTTCTACGTGATGGTGAAAATGCCCATCGACGATACGGAAAAGTTCGCCAAATGGCTGCTGGAAGATTTTGACATCGACGGGGAAACCGTGATGATCACCCCCGGCAACGGATTCTATGCCTCCGATGTGAAGCGGGGACAGGATGAAGCCCGGCTGGCTTACGTGCTCAATGCCGATGACCTGAAAAAGGCCATGCACATCCTGGCGGAAGGCTTGAAGAAGTACCCGGGAAGGAAATAAGAAATGCAGGGAGGGTGCTGGAAGCGTGAAAAGTTTACGCTTGCAGTACCCTCCCTTTCTGTCAGCGGTCAACTGCTGATATCCCAGGAGCTTGGCACCCCTTTTTCCTTCCATTCCTTTCCTTTTTACGCTATAATAAAGGGTACGATTGAAAATTGAGAGGAGATGATCCCATGGCGGCAGGTTTTGCCCAGCTGAAAGTGGACGAAACGATGGTGGAGAAGCTCCATCGGACGGGGAAGGACATCCCCACCCCTGTACAGGAGCGTGCCATCCCGGCCCTCCTGAACGGACGGGACGTGATCGCCCGTGCCCAGACCGGGGTAGGGAAGACCCTGTCCTTTGTGATCCCCCTGTTTGATAAAGTGGACCCCCAGAAGGACTTTGTCCAGGCCCTGATTCTTTCCCCCACCCGGGAACTGGCCCAGCAGACGGCCGGAGAGATCCGGAAACTGGAGGGGGATACGGGCATCCGCACTCTGACAGTCAGCGGCGGACGGGATTTTGAAGAAGAAAAACGGAAAATCGGACATCGGGCCCAGGTGCTGGTGGGGACCCCCGGCCGGCTGCTGGACCACCTGCGGAAAGGGAACACCAGTCTGGGCGGGGTAAAATACCTGGTGCTGGATGAAGTGGATGAAATGCTCCGCCAGGGCTTCGGAGAAGATATCGAAACCCTCCTGAGCCTGATGCCCCAGCCCCACCAGACCATGATGTGTTCCGCCACCCTGGATGAGGAAGTTCGGAAACTGGGCCGGCAGCTGACCATCAATCCCCTGGTCATCGACATTGCCCCCAAAGAATCCACCGCTTCCACCATCCATCAGATCTGCATCAAGGTCAGCGAAGACCACAAGCCGATGCTCTGGCATCCCTGATCCGCCGATACAATCCCTTCCTGATGCTGGTGTTCTGCTGCAGCAAGGAACGGGCCATCGAGCTGTCCGACTGGCTCTACGGGGAAGGCTTCAATGTGGACGTGCTCCACGGGGACATGTCCCAGACCAAGCGCCGGCAGGTGATGGAAAACTTCCGGAAGGCCAAGCTCCAGATCCTGGTGGCCAGCGACATCGCCGCCCGGGGGCTGGATGTGGAAGGCATCACCCAGGTGGTGAACTACGACATCCCCCACGATCCGGACTGGTATGTCCATCGGATCGGCCGGACCGGACGGGCCGGCAGCGAAGGGACGGCCATCACGTTCTATACGGCTGATGAGACCCGGTGGCTCCAGAATCTGGAAAAGAAGCTGGACATCACCCTGGAACGGCAGAACCTGGCCGGGGAAACAGTCCGGCGGACGGTGAAACCGGTGCGCCCCAAAAAGAAACGGGTGCCAAAGCGGGGAAAAAGCGCCGTGGGGCCCAACAAACGGGGAACCAAATACGCGGAAGCGTCCCGGAAACAGAAACGCAAGGAAAAATAAAGGCAATTGAAAGGGAGAGGTGCTTACCATGAGTGAAGTACGTGTACGTTTTGCCCCCAGTCCTACGGGGTATCTGCATATCGGCGGGGCCCGGACGGCTCTGTTCAACTGGCTGTTTGCCCGGAGCCAGGGCGGGAAGATGATCCTGCGGATCGAAGATACGGACCGGGACCGGCTGAAGGAAGATTCCGTTTCCCAGATCATCACCAGCCTGAAATGGCTGGGCTTGGACTGGGATGAAGGCCCGGAAGTGGGCGGGGACCATGGCCCCTACTACCAGTCTGAACGGCTGGATCTGTACCGGAAATACTGCCAGCAGCTGGTGGATGAAGGCAAGGCTTACTACTGCTTCTGCTCCGCCGCTGATCTGGAAGCCCAGCGGGAAGAACAGCGGAAGAAAAAGCAGCCCTTCCATTATGCCGGCACCTGCCGGAACCTGGATCCGTCGGAAGCCAAAAAACGGGTGGAAGCCGGCGAACCCCATTCCATCCGGATCAAACTGCCTCACGACGGTACCATTACCGTCCATGACATGATCCATGGGGACGTTACCTTCAACTGGAACCAGTTCGATGATTTCGTCATCATGAAGACCAACGGCATCCCCACCTACAACTTTGCCGTGGTGGTGGATGACCATCTCATGGGTATGACCCACGTGCTCCGGCAGAAGAACACCTGACCAACACTCCCAAGCAGCTGGTGATTTATGAGGCCCTGGCTGGAAGGCACCGGAATTCGGCCATATGCCCATGATCCTGGCACCGGACCGGAGCAAGCTGAGCAAACGGCATGGGGCTACCTCCGTGGAAGAATTCCGGGACAAAGGTACCTGGCGGAAGCATCATCAATTACCTGACCCTGCTGGGCTGGGCTCCCGGGAACGATGAGGAAATTTTCACCTTGGAAGATACGGTGAAAGCCTTCGACTTCAGCAAAATGTCCAAAAAGGCCGCCGTCTATGATGTGAAGAAACTCACCTGGCTCAATGGCCAGTACCTGTCCAACCTGCCTCTGCGGAAAATTGCTGACGCGGCCGTGCCTTTCTTCAAGAAAGCCGGGCTCATCGACGACAGCTATCTGCCGGCCCACCAGGAATACTTCGACCATCTGGTGGATGTGGTCCGGGTACGGGTGAAGACCCTGGAAGAACTGGCGGGCGGGTCCAGCTATTTCTTCCATGATTTCGACAGCTACGATCCAAAGGGGCAGCCAAATCCTTCAAGCCGGAAGCCGCCGACCTGCTCCAGAAGGCCCACGATGCCCTGGCAGCCCTGCCGGTGTTCGATCTGAAGACCACCGAGGAATGTTACAACAAACTGGCGGAAGAACTGGGGCTGTCCCTGGGCAAGGTGATCCATCCACCCGCCTGGCCCTCACCGGCCGGACCTTCAGCCCGGGCATGTTCGATGTGATGGTGCTGTTGGGCCGGGAAAAGACCCTGGAACGGCTGGAAAAGGCCATTGCCTTTATCAAAGCACAGGCTGACACCATGGACAAATACATCTGCCTGGATATTGGAGGCACCGCCATCAAATACGGCTGGCAGACAGCAGAGGGAGACTGTTCAACAAGGACAGTCTCCCCAATGTTATTGCCAAAGACGGGGTGGATGCATTCCTGGAACAGGTGCTGGGACTCATCGGATCCTACCAGAAGTATTTCAAGATCCAGGGGGCAGCCATTTCCATGGCCGGCATGATCAATCCCCGCACCGGGGAAGTGCTCCATGCGGCCCCTCATTTTCCCGGGCTCACCGGCACCAATCTGGTCCAGCTGGTGGCCCGGAAACTCCAGCTGCCTGCTGGGTGGAAAATGACGTGAATGCAGCGGCCCTGGGAGAATACTGGCTGGGGAACGGACGGGGCGCAAAAAGCCTGTTCTGCATCACCATCGGTACCGGCATCGGCGGCGCCTTTGTGCTGGACGGAAAACTGTGGCCCGGCCATTCCTGCACCGCCGGAGAAGTGGGCCAGGCGAAATTGGGAGGACGGCTCCACTGGGAAGACGCCGCCTCGGTAACGGCCCTGGTCCAGAAAGCTGCCCGCCTGAAAGGGGTGGAGCCGGAGACCCTCAACGGAAGATCCTCTGTGAGATGGTCCGGCACGGGGACAAGCCCCTCCACCGGCTGCTCCGGGAAACCGTCCATCAGTGGGCCACCGGTATTGCCGCCATCTGCTATCTGCTGAATCCCCAGCGTGTGATCCTGGGCGGGGGCATCATGGCCCAGCAGGAACTGCTGGAACCCATGCTCCAGGACAGCCTGAAAAAAGAACTGCTGCCGGTGGTGCTGGACAAGACCACGGTGGCTTTTGCCGGCCTGGGCAATGATGCGGGCCTGATTGGAGCCCTGTACAATTTCCTGGCCCGGGAAAAGAAAAGAAGTTGACAATACCTGTAATATACTGTACAATATTACGGTATCACTTTGAGCATGCGCCGTTAGCCCCGGCCCGTACCCAAAGACTCATCACCGGATACACTTCAAGAATGAGTTTTTATTAGGAGGAATAAGGATGAAAACATACATGGCCACCCCGGCTACCATTGAACGCAAATGGTATGTAGTGGATGCCGCTGACAAGACTCTGGGCCGTCTGGCTGCAGAAGTTGCCAAAGTGCTCCGCGGTAAAAATAAACCGACTTTTACCCCGCATATGGATACCGGTGATCACGTGATCATCATCAATGCTGCTCAGGTGAAACTGACCGGCAAAAAACTGGTGCAGAAGGTTTACTTCCGTCACTCCGGGTATCTGGGCGGCGACAAATACACCAAAGCAGGGGATATGCTGAAAAATAACCCTGTAAGAATGGTGGAACTGGCTGTCAAGGGTATGGTTCCCCATAACCGTCTGGGCAATCAGATCATCAAAAAACTGCATGTATACGCTGGTTCTGAACATCCTCATGCTGCACAAAAGCCTGAAGTTCTGACCATCGATATTCGCTAAGAGGAGAGGAGAACTAGAAAATGGCAAAAGTTACGTATGATGCAACTGGCAGCCGCAAAAGCTCTGTTGCCCGTGTTCGCCTTGTTCCGGGCGAAGGCAAGATCGTTGTAAACGGCCGTGAACTGAGTGAATATTTCGGCCTGAAGACCCTGGAACTGGTTGTTCGGCAGCCGCTGGACACCACTGAAACCCTGGGCAAATATGATGTACTGGCCAACGTTGTTGGCGGCGGCATCTCCGGCCAGGCTGGTGCAATCCGTCATGGTATTGCCCGTGCCCTGCTGAAAGTGGACGCTGACTTCCGTCCCCTGCTGAAGAAAGCCGGCCTGCTGACCCGCGATCCTCGGGAAAAGGAACGCCGCAAGTACGGTCTGAAAAAAGCAAGAAAGGCTTCCCAGTTCTCCAAACGGTAATTTTCCGTTCCGGATTATGGAAAGTGCAAAACGCATCTCCTGCGGGAGGTGCGTTTTTTGTTCTTCTGCAAAAAAAGGACCTGCCCCGGATCGTGGGGCAGGTCTTTTCCATCGGCCGCTGACAGCTGACCGTTGACCGTTGAAAAAAGGGGCCGTCCAGGCCCCTTTTTTACTTGTTCTTCTTCGCTTTCACTTCGTCCATGTATTCGTTCATGATCTTTACGGCACAGTAGTCGCCGCACATGGAGCAGTATTCTTCGCTACTCTTGTTCTTGGCGGCCCGGATGGCTTTGGCTTTTTCCGGATCGATGGCCAGGCTCAGCTGTTTGTCCCAATCCAGTACTTTCCGGGCTTTGGCCATGGCCAGATCCTGGGCTACGGCAGAGGGCAGCCCTTTGGCCACGTCAGCCGCATGGCCGGCGATCCGGGCGGCCACGACCCCTTCCCGGACATCGTTGATGTCCGGCAGGCCCAGGTGTTCCGCCGGGGTCACATAGCACAGGAAGTTGGCGCCGGTGAAGGCGGCCAGGGTGCCGCCGATGGCGGAGGTGATGTGGTCATAGCCGGGAGCGATATCGGTGACCAGAGGCCCCAGCACATAGAAGGGAGCACCATGCAGATCCGTTTCTGGAGCTGCATGTTGGTGGCAATCTGGTTGTAGGGGACGTGGCCCGGTCCTTCCACCATGACCTGTACGCCCTTGGCCCAGGCCCGCTGGGTCAGTTCGCCCAGGTTCAGCAGTTCCTGGATCTGGGTCCGGTCGGTGGCGTCCGCCAGGCAACCGGGACGCAGCCGTCGCCCAGACTGATGGTCACGTCATATTTGGCACAGATGTCCAGGATTTCATCGTAGAATTCGTAGAAGGGGTTTTCCTTCCCGTTGTGGAGCATCCAGCCGGACAGGAAGGAACCACCCCGCTCACAATGTCCATTTCCCGGCCTTCACTGATCAGGTTGTGGAGGCACTGGCGGGTGAGGCCGCAGTGCATGGTCATGAAGTCAGCCCCGTCTTTGGCCTGCTGTTCCACCACGGTGAAAATGTCGTTCTTGTCCATTTCGGTCACTTTGCCATGAGCTTTGATGGCCTGTACCGTGGCCTGGTAGATGGGAACCGTACCCACCATGACGGTGGAATGTTCGATGATGGCCTTCCGGGAGGCATCGATGTTGTTCCCGGTGGAAAGATCCATGACCGCATCCGCACCGGCGTCGATGGCCGCTTTCAGTTTGTCCAGTTCCGGAGCGGGATCCGGGAAAGCGGAAGAAGTACCGATATTGGCGTTGACTTTGGTGGAAAGGCCTTCGCCCACCCCCCGGGGAACCAGGTTCTTATGGTTGATGTTGGCTGGGATGCAGATGGTGCCTTTGGCCACACCATCCCGGATGAATTCGGGGGTGACTCCTTCCTGGCGGGCTACTTCCGCCATCTGGTCAGTGATTTTTCCCTGCAGCGCAGCTTGTCTTTGGGTCAGCATAAAACATATCCTCCTTCATGGATGCAAAAAGGCCGCTTCCCTGGGAAAAGGAAAGCGGCCCGACAAAACAGCCTTACCACTTTCCTTCGGCGGTATTAACCGCATCAGGTTCAAAGGGTCGACCGTCAGGTCTCTCAGCGATAGCGCCCTAGTGATGCTTCAACTTTAACAAAAAAACGAAAAGAATGCAACAGGAAAATTCAAAATGTAACTCTTGGGAGTTGTTAGACAATTCATAATAAATTGTCTACAAATAAGAAAAAATTTATTTGAGATTCTGTTCATTTTGATATATAATTATAGGCGACTAGGGGGACTATGGAAGTCTTACTATCGTAGTCAGTATCTCTTAGAAAGAGGGGCTATTTAAATGAAAAAAATGAAGACAATGGATGGCAACACCGCGGCCGCATATGCTTCTTATGCGTTTACGGAAGTTGCAGCGATCTACCCGATCACTCCTTCTTCTCCTATGGCAGAAGCAAGTGATGAATGGGCTTCTCATGGCAAGAAGAACATTTTCGATCGCCCGGTACAGATCATGGAAATGCAGTCCGAAGCTGGTGCAGCTGGTGCTGTGCACGGTTCTCTGGCTTCCGGTGCTCTGACCACGACCTACACCGCATCCCAGGCTTGCTGCTGATGATCCCGAACATGTACAAAATCGCTGGCGAACTGCTGCCCGCCGTTTTCGACGTTGCAGCCAGAGCTTTGGCTACCAGCTCTCTGAACATCTTCGGTGACCACAGTGACGTTATGGCTTGCCGTCAGACCGGCTTTGCCATGCTGGCAGAAAGCGGCGTTCAGGAAGTTATGGACCTGACCGCAGTTGCTCACCTGTCCGCCATCAAAGGCCATGTGCCTTTCCTGAACTTCTTCGATGGGTTCCGTACTTCTCACGAAATCAGAAGATCGAACTGCTGGACTATGATGAACTGAAAAACTGGTTAGACTACGATGAACTGAAGAAATTCCGTGAAAATGCGCTGAACCCGGATCATCCTGTTATCCGTGGTACCAACCAAAACCCGGATATCTACTTCCAGACCCGTGAAGCTGTAAACAAATACTACGAAGCTCTGCCGGAAATCGTAGAAGGCTACATGAACGAAATCAGCAAGCTGACCGGCCGTGACTACAAACTGTTCAACTACACCGGTGCTCCCGATGCAGAAAACGTTGTTGTCATCATGGTTCCGGCGCGCAGACTGTTGAAGAAGTTGTCAAGATCCTGAACGCTCAGGGTGAAAAAGTCGGCGTACTGAACGTACATCTCTACCGTCCGTTCTCCGCCAAACACTTCTTCCAGGCTATGCCCGCAACCGTAAAACGGATTGCTGTTCTGGACCGGACCAAGGAAGCTGGTTCCAACGGTGAACCTCTGTACCTGGATGTCCGCGACATCTACTACAACAAGGCTGAACGGCCTCTGATCATTGGCGGCCGGTACGGCATGGGTTCCAAGGAATTCTATCCTGGCGATGCTCTGGCTGTGTTCGACAACCTGAAGGCTGCTGAACCGAAAGACCACTTCACCGTAGGCATTGTGGACGATGTGACCAACACCTCCCTGCCGAAGGAAAAGACCCTGGACATCACCCCGAAAGGCACCATCTCCTGCAAATTCTGGGGCCTGGTTCCGATGGTACCGTTGGTGCCAACAAGAGCGCCATCAAGATCATCGGCGACAAGACCGACATGTACGCACAGGGCTACTTCGCTTACGACTCCAAGAAGTCCGGCGGTATCACCGTATCCCACCTGCGTTTCGGCCATACTCCGATCCATATGCCGTTCCTGATCAACTTCGCTGACTATGTTGCTGTACACAATCCTTCTTATGTACATCGTTACAACGTAGCCTCCGGCCTGAAAAAAGGCGGCGTGTTCCTGCTGAACTGCCCCTGGAACGCTGAAGAACTGGACAAGGAACTGCCTGGCCAGCTGAAACGTTACCTGGCAACCAACGACATCAAATTCTACACCATTGATGCTGTGAAGATCGCCTCCGAAATCGGTCTGGGCGGCCGTATCAACATGATCATGCAGGTGCATTCTTCAAACTGACCGGCGTTATCCCCGTGGATGATGCTGTGAAGTATCTGAAGGAATCCATTGTCACCTCCTATGGCAAGAAAGGCCAGAAGGTTGTTGACATGAACAACGCTGCCGTTGATCAGGGCGTCAATGCCATCAACAAGGTGGAAATCCCCGCTGCATGCTGATGCAAAAGACGAAGACCTGTACCAGAAGACTGGCAACGAATTCGTCGACAACATCATGATCCCCATGAACGAACAGGAAGGCGACAGCCTGCCGGTCAGCGCTCTGATGGGCCAGGCCGACGGTACCTTCCCCTCCGGTACTGCTGCTTATGAAAAACGCGGTATTGCCATCAACGTTCCTGAATGGAACATTGAAAACTGCATCCAGTGCAACCAGTGCGCCATCATGTGCCCGCACGCTGCCATCCGTCCGTTCCTGCTGACTGACGAAGAAGTCAAGAACGCTCCGGAAGGTCTGCAGACCAAACCGGCTCTGGGTGCAAAAGGCCTGAACTTCTGCATCACCGTCAGCCCGATGGACTGCCAGGGCTGCTCCAACTGCGTGGATGCCTGCCCGGGCATGAAAGGCAACAAGGCTCTGGCCATGAAACCGTTCGCTACCCAGGAAGGCCGCGCTCCCATCTGGGATTATGTTGTGAACAAGGTTGCTCCGAAAGCCAACCCCATGACCACCGCTACGGTGAAGGTTCTCAGTTCGAACAGCCGCTGCTGGAATTCTCCGGTGCCTGCGCAGGCTGCGGCGAAACTCCGTATGCCAAACTGGTAACCCAGCTGGTAGGCGACCGTATGATGATTGCCAACGCTACGGGCTGCTCCTCCATTTGGGCTGCTGCTGCTCCTTCCATGCCGTACACCACCAACCACAAGGGCCATGGTCCTGCCTGGGCCAACTCCCTGTTCGAAGACAACGCTGAATACGGTCTGGGTATGTACCTGGGCGTAAAAGCTGTCCGGGATCGTCTGGTTGATGAAATGAAGGCTGCTGAAGCTGTTGCTTCCGCTGACTGAAGGCTGCCATGGAAGACTGGATCGCCAACAAAGATGAAGGCGAAGGCTCTCGTGCCCGCGCTGAAAAACTGGTTGAACTGCTGGAAGCTGAAAAAGCCGGCAAACCGGAACTGGAAGCTCTGTATGAAAACAAACAGTTCTTCGTGAAACGGTCCCAGTGGATCTTCGGCGGCGACGGCTGGTCCTACGATATCGGTTACGGCGGTCTGGATCATGTCCTGGCTTCCGGCGACGATGTAAACGTTATGGTATTCGATACCGAAGTTTACTCCAACACCGGCGGTCAGTCCTCCAAGTCCACTCCTGAAGCTGCTGTGGCTCAGTTCGCCGCATCCGGCAAACGGACCAAGAAGAAGGACCTGGCATGATGGCCATGACCTATGGCTATGTATATGTGGCTCAGATCAACCTGGGCGCTGACAAGAACCAGGCTCTGAAGGCCATCCGGGAAGCTGAAGCTTACCATGGTCCTTCCCTGATCATCTGCTACAGCCCCTGCATCAACCACGGCATCAAGAGAGGCATGCAGCACTCCTTCCTGGAAGCCAAGGCTGCTGTTGACTGCGGTTACTGGAGCTGCTTCCGGTACAACCCGACTCTGAAGGCTGAAGGCAAGAAGTCCTTCTTCCTGGACAGCACCAAGACTCCGAACTTCGATGAGTTCGAAAACTTCCTGAAGGCGAAGTACGGTATGCATCCCTGGCCAAAGGGTTCCCTGACATTGCAGAAGCTCTGTATGCCAAGACCAAGAAAGACGCTGAAGAACGTCTGGCCGGCTATGTAAAACTGGACGCTGAATAAGCCTCGTTTCTTCAAAATCTCCTGTCACGAAAGTGACAGGAGATTTTTTATACTAAAATGTTCAGAATGTTGCATATTTCCATAGGGAACTGGTGAAAACAGCTGAGATGTGGTAAAATCAAATCGTATACCAATTTCATCAACCAATAGAACAATGGAACGCAAACTGCGGAGGAGATCATTTTGGTTCAGCTATTCTTGTTTTTAGGCGGCATTTCTCTTTTCCTGTACGGCATGCAGATGATGGGCGATGGCCTGCAGCAGGCGGCAGGAGCCAGGCTCCAGAAAATCCTGGGGCAGCTGACGAAAAAGACCATCTATGGTGTGGCTTTGGGGGCAGGGGTTACGGCAGTGCTCCAGTCTTCCAGTGCCACCACGGTGATGACCGTAGGTCTGGTGAACGCCGGGCTCATGAACCTGGAACAGGCTTTTGGGATTGTTATGGGGCCAACATCGGGACCACCATGACCGCCCAGTTGATTGCCTTCAACCTGACCGATTACATCACCCTGATCATTGCCATCGGATTCGTCATGCAGATCGTGTGCAAGAAACGGACACTGAAAAATCTGGGGCGGTGCTCCTGGGCTTCGGTATCCTGATGCTGGGCATGAGCATGATGAGCAATGCGGTGATTCCTCTCCGGCAGGATCCCCGGATTGTGGATATCCTGGGCAAATTCTCCACCCATCCGTTATGGGTCTGCTCACCGGTCTGGTGATGACCCTGGTGATCCAGTCCTCCTCCGCCACCATCGGTATCCTGATGGCCATGGCCAGCCAGGGCCTGATTCCCCTGGAAGGGGCCATTCCCGTTATCCTGGGTGACAACATCGGTACCTGCATCACTGCCGTCCTGGCTACTCTCCAAAGCGGACTGAATGCCAAGCGGGTGGCCTGCTCCCACGTGATGTTCAACCTGTGCGGGAGCATCATCGCCCTGATCCTTCTGCCCTTTTTCATTTCCTTTGTAAAGGATATTTCTCCAGCCGGGAACATCGGCCGGCAGATTGCCAATGCCCATACCACCTTCAACGTGGTGAATACCTGTATTTTCCTGCCTCTGGCGCCTTACTTCACCCGGTTCATCAAAAAACTGATGCCCGGGGAAGAAAACGATATTTCCTATCAGCCCAAGTACCTGGACAAAAACGTGCTGAATACTCCGGCCGTGGCTCTGGGACTGGCTGCCAAGGAAGTGGTCCGGATGGGGGATCTGGCCCTGGAGAACATCCGGAAATCCTTTGCCTGTGTGGACAACTACAACAAGAAAGATGTGGATTTCATCCTGGAGCATGAACCGGTGATCGACAGTCTGGAAGAGGCCATTACCGTGTATCTCACCAAGATGAGCGAAAAGAACATGACCAAGGAGATGTCCAATCTCCACACTGGCCTGATCCATGCCTGCAATGACATCGAACGGATCGGGGACCATGCGGAAATCATTGCCAAACGGGTCCGGAGCATGCGGGAAGACGGCACCACCTTCTCTCCCGAAGCCAACCGGGAAATGAAGGAACTGGAAGTCCTGGTGGTGTCCGCCGCCACCAAGGCTATCAAGGCCCTGGAAAACAATGACAAGGACCTGGCCCGGGAATCCCTGGACTTCTCCCATCAGGTCAAGATCAAGCAGAAGGCCATGCGGAAGAGCCATGTGGAACGGCTGAACGAAGGGGTCTGCACCCCGGAAACCGGATTTGTGATGCTGGAACTGCTGATCAACATGAAACGGGTCAGCGACCACAGCAAGAACATTTCTCAGCTGGTGCTGGGGGACTTCTAAGAGGATGTGAAAAATACTTTTTTCACATCCTGTCACTAGTCACTAGCGAATAGTCACTAGCCGATGGTAAAAATTTGCAAGCAAATTTTAATGATTTTGTAGCATCAAAAGGACCTGCCTTTTAGAGGCGGGTCCTTTCCATAAGCTGCAGACTAGTGACTAGAGACTAGTGACTGCAAAAAAGGAGGCACACATGAACATCACTGTCTATTTGGGGGCGAACCCGGGAAACCGGCCTGAATACGCCCGGTATGCCTATGAACTGGGCCGGTGGATCGCCATTCACGGCCATACCCTGGTCTATGGGGGCAGCCGTACCGGTCTTATGGGAAACCTGGCTGACGGGGCCCTGGAACAGGCGGCCGGGTGATTGGCGTGGAACCCCGGTTCTTCATGGAAAAGGAACTCCAGCATGAAGGCCTTACGGAACTGATCGTTACCGAGAATATGGCCCAGCGGAAACAGAAGATGCTGGAACTGGGAGATCTGTTCCTGGCCTTTCCCGGGGGTATCGGAACCCTGGAAGAAATCAGCGAAATCATGAGCCTGAACAAGCTGGATATGATGCCCAAACCTTTTGCCTTCCTGGATTACGAAGGCTACTGGCAGCCCATGAAGACCCTGTTGGACCGGATGGCCGGAGAAGGGTTTGTGTGGAAAGAATGGGTGGAAAAAATTCCGCTTATCAGGGATCTGGGAGAACTGGAGCGGTACTGCGGCGAAAGAAAATAGGGAAAAGCGGAATCAATGGACTCCGGCTGCCCCGCACGGTACCGGAGGGCCGTACGCCGGGCGGCCCGCAAAATACTTCTTTCTCTTGACATAAATCCAAAACTGTAATATACTATACAAGTAATCCATTTGCGGAAGTAGCTCAGTGGTAGAGCATCACCTTGCCAAGGTGGGGGTCGCGAGTTCGAATCTCGTTTTCCGCTCCATACGGAATCAAAGGGCTGTTGCTGAGGCAACGGCCCTTGTTTTGTTCCAGTCCGGCAAAAAGCGGCTTTCTTCGGCTGGAGACTGGTGACTGCAGACGAGTGACTGCCTCTGGCCAAAAAATCCACCTTGCCGCCTTGCCTTTCCTGTATCTTTAGGGTAGACTTAAAGTTGAATGAGAAAAGGAGACGCATTATGGGAACCTGCACGGTAGCTATCCTGAACGAAAAATGAAGAAAAACACATCCTGGCTGCCTGGATTCCGCCCGCCCCTGTGCCGATCAGCTGCTGGTGGTGGATTCCGGAAGCACGGATCATACCGTGTCCCTGGCCCGGGAGGCCGGAGCGGAAATCGCCTTCCGGGAATGGGATGAGGACTTTGCCGCCCAGCGGAATTTTGCTCTCTCCCAGGCCAAGGGAGACTGGATCCTGTATCTGGATGCCGATGAACGGCTGACCCCGGCGCTGGTGGAAAAAATCAATGCCATTAAAAAAGGAAACCAGGACCATCAGTATTCCTTCAAACGGATCAACATAGCCTTCGGCCATGAATTCCATCATGGAGCCTTCAGCCCGGACCGGGTGAAGCGGCTGTTTCCCCGGGAAAAAGTCTGCTGGGTGGGAAAAGTCCACGAACGGCCGGAATGTCCACTGCCGGTGACGGAGCTGGGAGAATCCCTTCACCATTACACCTATGATTCCTTTGCCCAGTGGTGGAACAAGGCCGGCCATTATACCTCCCTGTGGGCAGAAGAAGCCCGGGAACGGGGCAAAAAGGCTACGGCCCGGACCGCTGCCGGACATGCCCTGCTGGGGATGGTGAAAGCCTATGTGCTGGAAGGCGGTTCCTGGAAGGGAGCATGGGATTCATTGCAGCGCTTCAGCACGGGATCTACACCGCCATGAAGTACATGAAACTGGCGGAGCTTTGCAGCAGAAAGTGACAAGACCCATCAAACAGCAAAAGAGGTGACAGAAATGGACGAGATTTCCATTGTCCTGGCTTCTGATGACAATTACGCCCAGCACGGGGCGGTGGCCTGTGCCTCCATCCTGCCAACCACCGGGGGGAACGGCCCATCCATTTTTACTATTTTGACGACGGCATCAGCGAAGAGAAACAGGCAGGCATTGCCGCAACGGTGACCGATCTGCAAGGGTCCATTACCTTCATCCCCACAGCCGGGAAAGAAATCCAGGCCCATACCAGCGGGCATGTGAACCGGGCCGCCTATTTGCGGCTGCTGATTCCGGAGCTGGTACCCCAGGCGGTGCACCGTGTGATCTATCTGGATACGGACCTGGTGGTGCTGGATGATATCCAGGAACTGTGGGAAATGGATCTTCAGGGGAAACCGGTGGGAGCCGTGCCTGACCTGGGTATCCTGGCTTCTTCCCGGATGCGCCGGCAGAAGGAAGAGACCCTGGGAATCCAAGAGGGAAAACTGTATTTCAATTCCGGGGTCATGGTCATGGACCTGGAAGCCTGGCGGGAAAAGCAGTATGGCGACCAGGTGATCCGGTGTGTGGAAGAGGGAAACTTCCGCCACCACGACCAGGATGGGCTGAACAAAGTGTTCCAGGACAACTGGCGGCCCCTGCCCCTCCGGTGGAATGTGATTCCACCGGTGTTCACCCTGCCGGTGAAGGTGCTGAAAAAATCCCGCTGGCGGAACCTGGCCCTGGAGGCCCTGGAGCGGCCAGCCATATTCCATTGGGCGGGGCGGTACAAACCCTGGGAATTTGCGCCCCGAGGACGGTTCAATGAAAAATACTATACCTATCTTGCACAGACCGCGTTTGCCGGGGCCAAGATGCCCCAGCCGGGAAAGGATATGAAGGGGAAATCCATTACTCGGCAGGAAGTCCGGCTGAAGCTGGCAGAATTGTGGAAAAAACTGTTCTAGGGAAGTTGGGGAGAATTGAAAAAATGATTTCGGACAATCGGCTGCAGTGGCTGCTGATGGCAGCTACCAATCTGTATCTGTTCTTTCTGTGCAGCACAAAATGGAATGCAGGGTACAGCATCAGTCTGGGATTGGTTGTTGCTGTAATGTTGATTTATTGGAAACGGAAGAAAAAAATCGCAATACCGGTCCACAAAGTATGGCTTTTGTGTTATGGCTTATTTATGGGACTTATTTTTCTGGCGGCGCTAGCGTCGGGAAAGACTGTCGTCATAAAAAGTGCAATGAATTTTATTTTCTATTCGATTCCTTTTTGGGTTTTGGTGATGGCTCTCCAGTACAAGGAGAAGCCCATCAGGCATATGCGCAGTGGGGCCTTTGGGGTGGGTCTCTGGTTTTATGCGGGGTTGCTTTTTATCAGCATGTTCTCCAAAATTTCCCTGTCCGGCTCCAAGGGCCTTTTCCCAATCCCAATAATTTCGCACTGGCTCTGGAATGTCTTCTTCCTTTTCAGGGCTGGCTTCTTTGGGACACTTGGAAAGGGGAAAAAACTGCAAAATGGGAATGGCTTGGAATTATACCTTTTGCCTGTAGTATTGTTGCTTTGTGGATGACTCGTTCCAGAGGAGGTATTGCAGGGGCTTTTGCAGGAATGGCTACGGTTATTGTGTATCATTGGATCATCAAACGAAAATGGAGTGCAAAAAAACAGATAGCCATATTTTTGTTGTTCCTTACCAGTATGGGAATCTGTACAGCATTTGGTACTGTGAATTTAGCCCGTCGCAAGTATGATGGCGAACGGGTGATGCTGTGGAAATCATCGTATTCCATGTGGCTTGATCATCCTGTTATCGGTGTGGGATTTGGACAATGGAGTAAAATTTACAAGGCAAAATATATTTTGCCGGAAGCAAAGGAACCGGATTTGCCCGTACCTCACAATAATTTTATGACTTTTTTATCTACTGCTGGACTACTGGGGGGAGTTGGATATTTTTGCTTTGCGGCAGGGACTCTGCTTCTTATGATGAGAGCCATACAACTGCACTCTGAGGAATATGTCTGTTATGCTGTATTGTGGCTTTGCCTTGCCAATCTTATTCACGGAATGGTGGACAATACCCTTTACTCAAAATCAACTATGAGATTATATTTTGCCATGTGGGGCATTGGTTGCAGTATACAGACTTCTTCGAAGGGTAAGACTGATTATCGTACGATTAAATAGCAGGTGAG